>JAEEGF012214984.1_pt1 | contig 35626 bp, 35 predicted proteins | sample 9134171 | NCBI WGS metagenome assembly JAEEGF01 (sample SAMN16246542, study PRJNA631951) | gut metagenome | biome: gut microbiome; feature: rumen; material: AP-attached | host: Bos | place: Iran: Karaj | collected 2018-10
AATTCGCTTAAACCATCGAAAGTACTTCCAAGTTCGCGGCTGCGCTCCCGGTACAAAGAAAAATATGGCCAGTCTTCCATCGGCCAGATGGAAAGTTCTTTGTCTACATAATCCACCAGCTTCCGATCCCGATATAACAATTCCTGAAGCATCGTTTTCTTGAAGCCTTTGACCCGGGACTGCAAAGTCAGTTCCGCGTTTTTTCCGCATACATCGACAGGATCATATTGTATGCAGCCTGCCTGACGGATGAAAGAATATGCCCCTTCTTTCCCAATGAAACGGTATGCGCCTATCAGCCCTTGTTTTGCCAGAATGAACTGTCTGGCTTGCTGTTTGGTTATCGTAAGCATCATTGTCTGCCACCCTGTTTGTGCAAAAAGTCCTTTTCATGGAAAAACACGGTCATCGCAACAGGCGATATCCGGTTTCGTTTTTATGTTCTTCAGAGAAGTCATCTAATCAAAGCAGAGGTATCGAGCAACAGACTCTCTCGGAGCTTATTCGATACCGGTCTTAGGTACTCTGAAATACTCCGTATCTGATATCTTATTCCAGATCGCTTTGAAGCGATGATCCCCGGTTACGGTATAGCTTTGTCCTGCATAGTATCTCGATCCTTGCCAGAAAGCAAACACATAACCGTCTTTGCTTGGCTCAGGCAATTTGATGACCGTACCTTCCTCGCATTCGACGGTATATGCCGGTTTTCCATTGTAGGAACCGCCATCCAGGTCAAATATAAGAGTGAAGAGCTTCGCCGTCTCGACCGTGACCGTGACTTCCGAAGCAGGCATGGTGAATGTTTTGTCTTCGCTAACTTCGACTCTGTTTCCTTCCGGATCGCTGACGAGAATGCCTTTTATCAGATATCCTTCCACTTCCTTCAATGAGACAGAAACCGTATCGCCGGCAGCTGCTGTCTTCGGATCGACATCGATGTAACCTAGCGAATCTTCCGAAACACTGACGGAATAATATCTGATAAACACCGCCGAGACCGTGACGTTGGATTCAGGCATAATGAATTCGTAGCCGTCTGCCGTTTCGGTCACATCGACTTCATTTTCGTTGGCATCCTTCACACTGATCGAACCCAGCCGATAGTTTTCATCGGGGCTGATACTAAGGGTGACGGTATCTCCGCCATTTGCTTTTGTTCTGTTCGAAACCACGCTGCCGTTTTCTGTTTCATTGACAGTAACGGTGTATTGATTCTTGTTGACAATCAAAACATCTGTGGCGTGATTGTTGTTAGCGTCAACGATGGTCTTATTGTCAGATTTGAGTTTTCCGTTTGCAGGCTTCTCGATGGTCAGCTCGTTGCCAAGAACGATGCCGGCATTACAATAGATACCGCTCTCGTCGGTGTTTCCTTTTGCAGCTACGCTTACGATGCCGTTGCCGATCGTCATCAGTCCTTCGCTGGCGATACCGATATCGGTGGCTTCGCTCTTTATCTTGCCTCCGCTGATCGTCAGCTTCTGGTCAGTAATAATGCCTATTGCATCATTGCCCTGTGCATAAGCATCGATTTCTCCGCCGCTTATGACCATCTCCCCCCAAATGCCATCATCAGCCCAGAAAGAGATCGCATTCGATGAAATACTCTGTCCGAGCGAATAAGCCTTGGCGGTGATCTTGCCTCCGGATATCGTGATGCCTTCAAAAGTACTGATCGCATCGTTTCCAATCAACGAGCCTGATCCTGAACATGTTACGATGAGTTCGCCGCCTGAAATGTCGATCGTCTTCCAGCGGGTTCGAATGCCGCAGCCATAATCATCGGATATGCTTTCTATCTGCAGCTTTCCATCCGACATGGTAAAGCTTCCCTCGCAGGTTCCATCGGCATAGATTCCCTTCGAATGAAGCGTTATGTCGCCTCCGCTGATTACCGTATCTCCTACGATCCCCATCGAATCATAGCCGCTGGTGATGTCGATTTTAACCGTACCGCCGCTGATCTTGACAGTTTTCCCCATTAAACCGGTCGGATTGCACAAAACGCCTCCGGTCGATTCCGCCGTAACGGTAATCGTTCCATCTTGGATGCAGAGAGTGTTGCCGGCTTTCATGCCATAGGTATCGTCCGCATCCTTGACATCTACTGTAATATTCCCTCCCGCTATGGTCAGGCTTCCGCCTTCGACCAGGATTCCGTATTGCGAACTCTTCAATGTTGCATTGCCTTGAACGATCAGGTCGAGATTCTTTGCGTGAATCGCTTTTTCGAGTTCCGTGCTCAAGACAGGCGAGTCTAATGTAAGGATCCCGGATGACGGATCGTATTTTGCTTTCCCGCCATCGCCGAGAATGTCATCTTTATTTTCAGAAGTGACTGGAATGCCTCCGACCCACAGGTCATAAGACTCCGGCTCTTCCGCCCTGACCGCTCCGCAAGGGCTCAGAACAAGCATCGTCATTGCAACCACAAGAATATTCAAAGCTGTTTTTCTAAGATATTTCATTCATGCTGCTCCTATCGAAAAGAAGATTATTGTTTAATTATTACTTATTATATATCAAAAAAGATCATGGACATCAAAGCGCATCGGTCACATGATCTTTCTGTCTCAAGACATCATTTCATCAACGCTCACCACTCTTCGAGCGTTTTCTCTTTATCGATCGTCTTCCAGACCTTGCGATAGACGCCAATGAAGACGGCCAACTGAAAAGCCAGCTGTACCAGATAGACGATCGTCGTTCCGGCATCGCCGGTCGTATAGGAAGCACTGTCATCCATGCCCTTGAACGCAAATATCTCGTCCAAAAAAGACGGCAGGAAGTCGTTGAGACCATGCACCAGCGCCATCCCGAAGAGATTCCTGGTCTTCCAGTAGACGAACATGAAGGTCGCTGATGTCAGCGCCAGATTGGCGATTTTTAGTATAAACTGCAGGATCTGCTGCGGATCGTTAAAATCCGCGCCTGACACATGGACATATCCGAAGATCAGGCCGGAGATCAGCGATGTCCACAGAAATGGATGCATGGTTTTTTAAACAATGGAAGCAAAGCATCGCAAGCGCAGCAGCGATAGCATGCTTCTTCGTAGATGCCCACCAGCATCATGCAGACAAAGAAGAGGATCAGTTTCATCATCCATCCATCTTCAAGTGCAGGCTTGTCATCAAACAGGGTAAACAGGCCCATGAAAAAGAAAAGAAGCGGGAAGATCAGGTTAGGAAACAGCGTTCTCACTACGTAACCAGTCTGACGGAACATCGTCTGAAAAGTCTTCTTTCCGGAAATCAGATACAGAAAGAGCAGCGTTACGGCGCTGATAACGAGCGATTCCACAAGCGATTCATATGGACTTTCAGGCATCAGTTTGTAGAAGTGTATCATGATCAGGATCATCACGACGACACTCAGCAGATACAAAGCTAACTTCAGCAGTTTCGGTTTACTATTCTCTTTCATTTCATCCCCTCTGATTTATTTCATCTTTTTTATCATAGCAGGTTTATCCAAACCAGTTTATAGTAACGAACTAAAAAAACGCCGTTTTTCTCTAAACGGCGTTTTTGTATTCCGTGTTGAACTCTTTTTTAGTGCGACACTTCGTAATTCTTGTCGTTGATGTTGATGAGGTGGTCGCCGATCCTTTCCACATCGCTCGCCAGCTTCAGGAACTGGGCTCCCGCTTCCGCGCTGCAGAGGTTCTTGCCCAATCTGGCGATATGATTCTCCGCCATCCGGGCAGTAAGGTCATCGACCTTGTCTTCGATCTTCATCGCCTTGACAAAGCTCTGTCTGTTTCCGGTCTCATAGACTTCCATGCTCAGATCATAGAGCTGATTGATCAGATCCGTGAGTTTCCTGACTTCTTCTTTTGCGTCATCGGAGAGTTTCTCGTCATATTCGATCAGATTGTTTGTATATTCCATGATATTTTCGCTGTAATCGCCGATCCTTTCGATATCGGCAATCGTCTTATAGGTCGAGCTCAGATAAAGATAGTCTTTTCTGCTGATATTGTTCGAACCGGTCAGTTTCACGATATATTCGACAAGGCTCTTGTTCAGGAAGTTCAGTTCCTTCTCATTATCCGCAAACACTTTCTTATCGGCGATATTCTGTTCAACGAAGGAACGGATGGAATCATTGAAATTGCGCATGGCGATGCTTGCCATATTGATGATTTCCTTCTTCACCTGAGAGACCGCGATCGCCGGTGTCATCAGCATGTTTTCATCGACATAGTAGAATCTCAAGATCTCCTGATCCTGCTCGCCATCCGGAACGATCTTCTTCGACAGCGAAACAAACAGATCGGTAAAAGGCAACGCAAGAAGCACGGAAGCGATATTGAAGATCGTATGGAACATCGCCAGCTGGAAATGCGGCGTCCCCGGGAACATGTTTTCGAAGAAGATGCCGATCGAATAAGGGCTGGCCACTTTGATCAAGGTATCGATCAGAAGCACCAGCAATGCTCCGCCGGTATTGAAGATCAGCTGGATCACGGCCGTACGTTTGGAATTGGTATTGCTGGACATGGCGGCCATCATGCCAGTAAAACAGGTCCCGACATTCGCACCCAAAGTGATGTAGATTCCTTGCTCGAGACTGATCAGGTTCGCTGCGACCATGGTGATTGCGATCGAAGTCATCGCCGCGGAAGAATGGATGATCGCCGTGATGATCGCCCCTGCCGCCATCAGGAAAACGACATTGTTCAGCGAAGAAAGGAAGATCTTCAGGCTTTCCAGTTCGGAAAAAGACTTCATCGAAGAAGACATCAGACCCAGGCCGATGAAAAGAATGCCGAAGCCGGAGATGATTTCCCCTGTTTTCTTCAGATTATCCTTCTTGGCGATCGATGAGATAATGACACCCAATCCGGCGAATGAGGAAAACAGGATGTTGAGGTCCACCGTTTTCGCATTGAACAAGCCTAAGGCTACGATCTGCCCGCTGACCGTCGTTCCGATCTCGCCGCCGAAAACGATGGTCGCTGCCTGGGTCAAAGAAAGGATCCCGGCATTCACGAAACCGATCGTCATGACCGTCACGGCGCTGGAACTCTGTATCAGAACGGTGGCAATGATGCCGATGCAAAGACCGATGATCTTGTTGTCGGAAATCTTGGCGAATGTTTTTTTCAGCCTTTCGGAACTGGCGGCTTCCAGGTTGCCGCTGATCATCTTGAAAGCGATCAGATACACGCCGATTCCTGCACATAGTTCCAGAAGATGTTCGATAATTTCTATTCTACTCATAGGCAGATCCTCCCAAATATGCCATGATCCCGCGGGATCTGTAGTTCAGATGAGCGTCTGTAAATAACCATGTTCTCCAATCGTTTATTCACGGACGGCTATCTGTTAAAAGTACCAAAAGCGGCAACTGCCTCGTCAATGGTCATCGCACCGGTTCCGACCATGTAGACCGCCTGCCTCAGCTGTTTGACTGCATCATCTGTCAGACCGATGACTTCCGGAGAAAGGATCCGCGATTCCGGAATGGTTCCGAAAGCGGCATACATGCTGTTGAACGACAGGTCTCTGGTTGACGACATAAGTCCTTTCTTCTGTGCCATTTCGTTCAGTTCTTCTGACGTGATCAGGAAACGCATAAATTCATTGGCCATCTCCAGATTCGGGCTGTCTTTGTTGACAGAGAACTGCAGATTCGGCATATCAAGGAAGTTTGCGCCTTCATCAGACATCGGAACCGGAGCAAAAGCATAGGAAAAAGGATTGGCGATAAATGCCTCGGAACGGCTTTCCCGCTTCTTGGTTCCGGAGACGGTATCGCCCGAACAGGTCATCATGGGCACATCACCCTCGAAAAAGCGAAGGATCACGGCGTCATAGTTGTTTTCGATCTGCGCGCAGTTCTCAAGATCCACATGTGCATCATTCAAGAATTGCACGATTTTTTCCAGAGAAGGGCGCATATACTCGCCGGCGAAAGGATCGATCGAATTGAACTTTCTGACCGCGTCCGCATCCTGTGCCACGGTTCCGCAGAAGAATGGATAGATCGTCAAGGTAAAAAGAGATGTGGTTTCTTCTTTACAGAAGCCCATGATCGGGTTTTCATAGCCTTTTTCACGGAATGCGTCGCATACTGCCACCAGTTCCTGATAAGTCTCGGGAACGCTCAGTCCTTCTTTTTCAAACAGATCGTTATTTACGAGCATGCCATAGGTATTTGAAAAAACCGGGATCATCGGTAACGTACCGTCTTCCGTATTCAGAATGATGTTGCTGCGTATGCAGTCCAGATCAATGCCAAGCGCTGGATCGGACAGATCCTCGGCATGATCTATGGAAGACTGATACTGCTCGCGGCCATACATCCATGAGTAATTGACATAGATATCGGGAGCCTCGTCCCCATTCAGGACCGTACCGATCATGTTGTTAAAGTCGTCGATCTTCGTGTATTTCAGTTCCACATTGGGATAATACTCGTTGAAGCGATCGAACTCGGCTTCCAGCGCTTCGAAATTATCGTAACCGCCGGCAACATTGATAAAACAGTTGACGGAAGTGTCCAGAGAAGGAACAAAGCCTTCCTCCGTCACTGTTTCCTGCTCTTTCGGTCCGCAAGCGGTCAGACCCGCCAGCAGCAATACTGCCAATAGCGTACAAATCGTTTTTTTCATAGCTATTTCCTTTCTTCCTTGATTCTTCGAATCTCCTTGATGACCAGTTTGATATCGACAGGCTTTGCGATATGCCCGTTCATTCCTGCATTCAGACATTCCGTGACATTCTCGGAGAATGCGTCCGCCGTCATGGCGACGATCGGAATGGAAGACGCCCAGGAATTCTCCAGGTTCCGGATCGCTCTTGTCGCGTCCAGGCCATTCATTTCCGGCATCTGTATATCCATAAAGATCAGCTGATAGCTTCCTTCTTCTGCCGTGCGCATCCGATCTACGCAGATCCGTCCGTTTTCTGCACGGTCCGCAGTGATTCCGAACATGGCAAGCATGGCAGATATGATCTCCCAGTTGATATCGTTGTCCTCGGCCACAAGAACATGCAGTCCCTGCAAGTCGGAGTAATCGTCTTCCGGTTCATGGGAGGATTCTTTGCCGATCAGATTGTTGATCTTGTTGTAGAGCGTCGAGCGGAAAAGCGGCTTGCTGACAAAACCATTTGCGCCCGCCTCTTTTGCCGTATCTTCGATGTCGGACCAGTCATACGCGGAAATCAGCAAGATCGGAACATCCGTTCCTATCTCCGAACGGATCTTGCCGATCGTTTCGGCGCCATCCATCTCAGGCATTTTCCAGTCGACCATGATCACGCCGTAATCCCGTCCGGAAAGATGTCTGTTTCGAATCATTTCAAGCGCTTCCGACCCGCTTCTTGCCTGTTCCGCCGAAGCACCAAGAGATCTGAGGGTATTGGCGGTCGTTTGAAGCATGATCTCATCATCATCGACGATCAGGACTTCGATCGGTTCAAGCTGCATATCATCCCGCTGATTCTCAGCTACCGGAATATCCAACGTGACAGTGAAAGTCGTTCCCTTGCCCTGTTCGCTCTGGCAATCGATCGTACCGCCAAGCAGTTCGACCATCTGTTTCGTAATAGCCAGACCAAGACCGGTCCCCTGGATGCTGTTGACACGGCTGTCTATCTGGCGCGAGAAAGGCTGATACATGTTCGCCATAAATTCCGGACTCATGCCGATGCCCGTATCAGACACGGTATAAACCAGCCGTATGCAATCGGGTTTATCGCTCTCCTCCTCGCGCATATCTACGCTGACTTGTCCTCCCGGTTCCGTGTATTTGATGGCATTGGAGAGGATGTTGATGTAGATCTGGTTCAGACGAAGCTGGTCTGTATACAGATATTCCTTTTCCATCTGATTGATATGGAAATTGAATCTGATGTTCTTTTCCTTGATCATCGGCTGTGAAATATTCACAAGGTTCTCGACCGTTTCCACGATAGAAAACTTCATAGGACTCAGTTTCAGTTTTCCGCTTTCAACTTTGGAGATATCCAGAATGTCGTTGATCAGCGTCAGCAGATGATTGCTGGCAAGGCTGATCTTTCGAAGGCTTTCCCTTGTCGACTCCACGTCTCCCAGATTCTTTTCGGCAATCGTCGTAAGACCTATAATGGCGTTCATCGGCGTACGGATATCATGGGACATGGTCGAAAGGAAATCGGTCTTCGCCTTGTTTGCGGATTCGGCTTCCCTGGCTGCGATCAACAGACGTTTGTTGATGTAAAGGGTATAGAACAGATCGATCAGGAACAGAACCAGCAAGCCGATGGAAACGATTCCGACCAGCAGCCAGTTTTCCTGACTCGCATGGAGATCCTTCGCCGGCACGAAACCGAGCAGCGTCCATCCCGCAGTATCGGCGACAGGAGTATAGGCAAGGATGCACTCCTGTCCGTGCGAGTCGAGCATTGAAACAGACCCGGTCGCCGAAGTGATCCGGTCAAATAGTTCTTTCGACGATACGGGATCCGTCGGATTATAGGATTTGTAGAACTCAAATAAACTGGAGTTCTTGAAACTGTATCCTTTCAGAATATAATTGCCGTCAGCGTCGATCATAGAAAGCTCGGCATTGACGAATTCTACCTGCGGAAAGACCCATTTCTCTTCCAGCTCCGCGATAGGCACCAGCCGAAGCAGAACTGCGGCTTCAGAACTATCACTCTGCGGGTCATAAAGTTCGACCCTGTTGCAGAAAGCCAGCGACTGTACGCCATTCATCGGATTGGTGAAAGCGCGGGTGATGTTGATCGATTTTCCGACTTCAGCGATCCATTCCACATCCTCCAGAAGACCCAGCCGTTCATAGGAAACCGCATAGTCATCGTTCGTACCCTGTTTAGGACGCGTAGAGAGACCGGTGAGCGTATCCAGGGAAACAAGATGCGCAGAAGTGTTTGTGAGCACATGGGAACTGCGGATATAATCTGCCGCCTCCTCCATGGTCATATCCCGGTTGTTGATATACTGCGCCCAGATGTCGCAGATCCGCTGTTCGCCTTCCAGGTAGTTCTCCGTCACGTGCGCCATAGTGATCGTGGTATTTTCAAAATGTTCTATCTGCCTCTGGTAGGAGATCCTGCTTTCAGAGCTGGTGTAAATGATAACAAAAACCAATATGGCAACCGCGATAAGTACGTTGGCAATGATTATTGATTTTTTCTTCATACTCTAGTCTCCTTGAGAAAGTCATGCCCCAGATGCCGGCATTCGCCTGAACCGGAAGTAGGGTGCGGCAGTTCATATTTTTTCTATATATTTATTATATATGAAAACAGGGCCGTTTCGACCCTGTTCCTATTCATCGTTTGCATCGGACTTGAATGTATGCTGTTTTCTGTATTTTGCCATCTTCAAAACAAGAGATGCCGCACCTGGTCGTATCTCGCTTATTTCATCTTCCGAAAGCGTTCGTAAATGTACCTGTAGAATTAACGCGAACGTCCCCAGATTTCAGATGAAGATCCTATCGGTACAACGTTATACTGACGTCTTCCTTCCCCAGAAGATCTCTGAGCTGATCCTCAGAAAGTTCGATATGACCGAGTCTAGTGTAAGCCCAAGAATTGGAACCGTAGAATACTACGATATTGTTTCCTGCATATAGGACGATGTCCCCGGGACTTGTCGTGATCTGCCTGTCATCTCTGACAATGCTCTGGCCAAGTCCGCCGACCTGCTCGAAACCGCCATACATGGACATCTGTACCATCAATGGCTGATCCGATATCATATCCATGATCGCCCTGACGGAATCGTTATCTTCCCATGTTACGGGAACTTCCGTATCGCCTATAACAAGTTTCATTTCAAAGTCTTCCTCAATAACATCTTTCTCTGCCGTTTCTGTTTCCTCTGTTTGCTGTATCTCCTCTTCCCGGGAGTCTGAACATCCCGATAGAAGAAGCAGCCAGAAGCAAAGCCATGCCATGCATAGTTTCTTCATTTCCTGTTCTCCATATATTCCCTGATCGCCTGCATCTTCTCGCTCTGCTGCACGGAGAACGGACATCTCGAATCGCAGTGTCCGCACCGGATGCAGTCGGAAGCGTTCACTTCCAACGTCTTGTAATGTTCCACCGCCATCTCGTCGCCGGCCAGGGCAAGATCATAGTACTTGTTGACCAGACCGATGTCGATGCCCATCGGACAGGGCTTGCAGTGATTGCAGTAGACGCATCTTCCCGCACTGCGTATCGGTTCGAATGAAGAGATGACCGAGTAATCGAGTTCCTCTTCGCTCTTGTCATAGTATTCCAAGAGCGCTTCTACTTCCTTGACCGATTGCGCTCCCGGCAAGGCGACCAGAACGCCAGGCTTGTCCAGGATGTATTTCAGGCATTGATAGACCGTTAACGCTTTTCCAAACGGCGAGGTTTTCGCGTCCAGCAACTGTCCGCCCGAGAACGGTTTCATGACGGAAATGCCGATCCCTTCTTTTTCGCACCTTCTGTAGATCCTTTCCCTTTCCTCGACTTCCCCATAGGCATACTGACCCTGACCGTAGTCGTATCCGGGATTCACCGAAAACATCAGCATATCCACATCCGCTTCATCCAGGATCCTGTCGATCACTTTCGGCGTATGGGAAGAAAGACCGATATGTCGCACGATCTCCTTTTCCTTCAGTTCCAGGATATAGTCATAGATCCCGTTCCTTTTGAATGTTTCCCAGTCCGACAGCTCATCCTGACAATGGATGAAGCCGTAATCGATGTAGTCCGTCCTCAATTGTTCGAGCATCCATCTTACCGAACCCTTCACGGTATCAAGATCCAGCGACCAGCCATAGTCGCCTTTGGTGTAATCGGCGCCGAAGTGGATCTGATAGAAGATCCTGTCTCTATACTCGTGAAGGGCTTCGCCATAGATCGGAAAACTATCGCCATGACCAGCAGCCAGATCGAAATAGTTGATCCCACCTTCCACCGCTTTTCTTAACGCTTTCACCGCTTCTTCCATTCCTGCTCCAAACATGTAGGAAGAACCGATACCGATTTCCGAGATCCGGTCTCCCGTTTTTCTGTTGATGCGATATTTCATCTACTCACCTCGTTTACTTCAAATAAGTCCGAAAGAACGATTCTATCTTGTCGAAAGGGATATAGTCATGATCTCCGCCATCATACAGATCGGTATGAACGGCATCAGGAATGAGATACAGTTCCTTGTTGTCGCCATTGAGCAGCTTGAAGGCGTCTTTGCTCATGTAGCAGGAATGCGCCTTTTCACCATGGATCATAAGAACGGCGCTCTCGATCTCTCCCGCATAAGTGAATAAACGGGTATTCATCAGGGAAGTTCCTGCAGAAGCGCTCCAGCCCTCCGTCGAATTCAAGGAACGGGGATGATAGCCTCTTTCCGTCTTGTAGTAGTCATGGTAGTCTTCGATGAAGAAAGGCGAACCCTCCGGAACCGGATCGACCACGCCGCCCTGACGCTAGTCCATTATGGACATGATCAGGAATCATTACATTTCCTCGTTTGCGAAGATTTGTCAGTACATGGTATTCCTCTGTATCATCCATCCCTGATTCATGCGGTTTTTTCTTATGGCATCCTACGTTTTATCAGAAATCATCAGTCGCCCCATACCTTGTTTACTATGCCGTCGCTGAGTTTTCCAAGACCTGTGTTGAGAAGGTCCTTGCTCTTGGCGGTTTCTTTCGCAAGCTGCTGTGCTCCATTGGTGCGTATGATGTTTCTGATGCCGTTGGCTGTCTTGGTCGTAAGTTCTCCTGCCTGTTGCATGCCCAGCACCTGATTGGACTTCTTTGCGGTCTTGGTTATGATGTCGTTTGCTTTCTTGGACTTGGGGAGCTTGACCTTGCTCATGCCGTGCTCCAGACCTGTTCTCATGGTTCCCTTGAGTCCTTCCTTGAAGAAAGCCTGAGTCCTTTCTCCCTCCCTGGCATCCATGGCGCCCTTGATACCGTCGCCTAAGCCATTGTAGAGATATTTATAGCCTATGCCATCCACCGTATCCTGCTTGATGTCTATCCAGGTCTTGGCCAAGCCTCTGGAAATGCCTGTTGCAAGCCCCTTCCTGTTGACCATCGCATCAAAAAGCTCTCCCGACATGTTTCTGCTGGCAATGTATATATGCTTAACAGGCTTCAGAACGCCAAGGGAAGCTATATCTACAAGATCCGCACCCAGATCGGCACCCCACTGTATCCATTCGACGTTGTTTTCGACTCTGTCATACTCATCCGCGATCTCCTTCCATTCTTTTCTCTCCGCATCGCGCACCGCGTTCTCTCCTTTAAGCCACTTGCGGCGCTGTTTCTCGTTGGTCTCATACACGCCATGTTTTTCCGCAAACTTGTTTCTGGCTTTATTCTCCTTCTCCATCCTTTCGAGCTCTTTCTTCTCTTTCTCGCGAAGCCGCCTGAGTTCACGGTCTGTTGCGGTATCTCTGCTGCTGAGTTTCTCCATCTGCCTGTCAGCCCACTTGCGGTCCTTTCTTCGCTGCCTCTCCCATTCTTCGATCTTGGTATCATCGAGGATGGAACCATAGTCGCTCTCCCATACTCCATCCTTCTCGTTCCAGCGGAAAATGGTCTCCGCCTTGGTGGCGGGGTCTCTTACGATCCTGATGAGGTCCTTCTTGGCCTTTGTTTTCTTGGACTTTGAAGAAGTCCTTGCGGAACCGGCCTTTCCAAATCCCGTAAGCACAGCCATGATCAGCAGACCCGCTGTACCGCCTATGATGGCCAGGTTTTTTTCCGAAGAGCTCATAGGCTCTATAAACAAGTCGTAGCATTCCACTATGATCGCCGGTACGAAAAAAGTAAGAAGATAAACCAACGCTTTAAACAGCTTCCTCATCTTACTTCACCTCCTTGCCGAAGTTCTTTCCAGGAAAAGTAAATTCGTCTCCTGTGAACTTGCGGGTTATCGTTTCTTTGTTCAAAGGAAGGAACAGAGGCATGATCTCGTCGAAATCCTCGTTCAGCAAAGCTATCTCCCCATCGGGAAACACGATGTACCAGCTTCTGTCATCCAACGGATACCGGTCATCCATGTGCGCCGCGATGATCATCATCTCGGCATAAGACAGCTGTTCCCCGGTCTCCGCATTCTTCCATTTCGAACAGTGATCGGACGCATGGTCCATGGTCACCGTAAAATTCCTGTATCCTTCCATATTTCCTCCTTATTTCGCTGCTTCTTCGTAATCTGCCTGCTGTTGCGCTCTTCCCACAAGTCCGCTACGTCGCGATTGGCTTCCATGATTGCGTTACTGAACTCTCTTGACAAGCGTAATAAACTACCTTTCTTCTGTTTGAACGATACGATAATCCATATTCTATTATCTTTTTTCTCACAAATTACGATTTGTCTATTTCCTTTATTATATAAAAAATGAGCAATAGAACTATATTCTTCAGATAGAAAAAGACCGACTATTTTATATATATCGTGCCCGTCTTTGTCCACTGCGCCATAATCTGCCGTCCAAGAAGCCTGATTGAATTCTCTCCGAAGAACTGAAGGATCGTAGGAATTCCTTCAACAAAGAATTCATCCTGTGATTTCGGTGACAGTCGTCTTTGTACACCCTCAGGGTCTATCATCATGTTATCGTCCGGTACCGCCTCGGATGGTATGGCGGATGCCGTTACCGTATAGGGCGATCTTTCCGGCTTTTTCCAAAAGAAAATGGCCGTTGGATTTCAGTAATACCGTACACTCACCAACCGTAGAACGGACCAGATCCAGATGTTGCTTCTCATAATCAAACATGCTTAATTCTCCTTATTTCAGTTCCATGATCATTCAGATGCCTTACGGGCTGTCACATTTACCTAATGATCATTTGTATTTCATCTTATTCCTGCAGACTCTCGGTAATCGAACCGTAGCTTGTCGTCTTGGCATAATTGTCGACGTTGTCTTTCTTGATGCCGATCTTATGGATCGTACCGGCACCGCCGATACAGCCGCCGCTACAGACCATGCCTTCAATGAAATTGCTTTGGGACATGTTCTTGGACTTTTTCAGCAAAGCGACACGGCACATGTCGATACCCGAACAGGTTTCCGGTTTGAGTTCCAAAGTAGAATCGATCTCCTTGAGACCCTGAGCCATCGCTTCGGTCAGACCGCCGGAACGTGCAAAGACACGTCCGAAGTAGGAAGCCTGTGAGAGTTCTTCCTCGGCAAGTTCATCGATATCGATATCTCTTGAATCAAATAAAGCCCTTAATTCCTCAAAGGTGATCGCAACATCGACATAGTTGCGGACGCTTTCCTTCATGACCTCAGCCTTCTTGGCCGTACACGGTCCGATAAAGACGAGCTTGCAGTCTTCATCTTCTTCTTTGAGTTTCTTGGCGATCGTGCCCATCGGCGAGAGGTTGTGCGAGATGTGTTCTTTCATATCCGGGAAGTTCTTCTCGACAAAGGAGACAAAAGCCGGACAGCATGACGAAAGCAAGAAACCTTTTTCATCAAGCTCTTTCGCTTCGGCATAGGCGACCATATCGGCGCCCTTGGCCACTTCGATGACATCAAAGAATCCGAGTTTCTTCAGACCGGCTACGACTTTGCCTAAACCGGCTTCACGGAAACTGTCGACGATGGCCGGAGCGATCAGGGCATACACTTTGAAACTGGCGTTGTTTTCGCTCTTTATGATGTAATCGATCGCATCGAGGATATAGGATTTATCCATGATCGCGCCAAACGGACACTGGTTCATGCAGGCTCCGCAGTCGATGCATTTATCGTGATCGATATGAGCGGCCTGTTCCTCATTAGGTCTGATGGCCTTGACCGGGCAGGCGTTCTCGCAAGGACGCTTGCGGTTGATGATTGCTGAATACTGACAGGCCTTGGCACAGGCGCCGCAGTTGACACACTTGTCCTTATCGATGTGAGCCTGATGGTTGTCATCGAAAGAGATCGCATCTTTCGGACAGGCATTCTTGCAGCCCTGTACGAGACAGCCGCGGCAGCTGTTGGTCACTTCATAACCGCCCATCGGGCATTCATCACAGGCGATCTTGATGACCTCGATGATATTCGGATTGGAACGATGACCGCCCATAGCCAGTTTGACTCTTTCCTGCAGGATCGCTCTTTCCTTATAGATGCAGCAGCGCATCGTCGGTTTCTTGCCCGGCAAGATCTTCTGCGGAATATCCAGAACATTTTCGACCAGGTTTCCTTCAAAAGCTTCTTTGGCAACCTCTTTCAGAGCCTGATATTTGAGATACTGGACCCTGGTTTCAAACTGATTATCTTTCATAGAGCTCCTCCAGCTGATTATTATCCATAAAAATCAATGAGTGTAAAAAGGCGCTTTCATTCTTGAAACCCTTGACGGACTGGGAAGCCGCCAGGATCGGCAGCCAGGAGAGAACCTCCTTGTAGTCGCAGCCTTTTTTCTCGCAATATATCGTCAGATACTTGCCGGCCCTTCTTTTCTTGTCATCCAGCAGGAACAGCAAGAAAGTCCTGGCGGCATCCGCTTCCGCATTGCCTTGGGTCGCATGAGTCCAGTCGACGATATAGGCTTCATCATCCTCGCTGATGACGACATTTGACGGATTGTAGTCGCCGTGGCACAGATCGAGATGTCTGGGCATCGATTCGATGCGGTTGTGCAAATCATAGCGCAGAGTTGCAGAGAGATCCGTCTGAGCGATCTTGCGGTTCATCTTATCGATGTGTCGGCTTAATAAAGGACACTTTCTGTTCTGAATATCGATCTGAATGTCCACAAAACGGTTCAGCAGTTCATCTTCCTTATCAGGATTTTCCTCCAGCAGCTCAGCCATATTCCTGCCTTTGACATTCTTCGTAATGAGTGCCCAGCGACCATCTATGGAAGTCAGTTCGATGAAATTGGGGATCTTGATCCCTGTTTCTTCAACTCTGGCCAGATTCAATGCTTCATTGAGAATATCCGCAACGTTTTTACTTTCATCGAAGACTTTGTAGAAACGATCATCCTGGGCATAAAAGTCTTTTGCGGCGGTCTCGTCCCTGTTTATATTGTTTCTTTCCATGCTATGCTCTCTTTCAAACATAATATACCACATCATTCTATTTCTTATTTTTCATTTTTCAGAAATAAAAAGAATCTATTATCTTAAATAGATTCCTGGAAAATCTCTGGAGTCATTGGAAGGGACAGGCGCAGACTTTTTGCCTTTTTTATTTCATATATATGCTTCCTAACCTTTTGTATCTTTTCATATAGTGCTACTGCCCTGCAAACGTAGCTTCATCAAAGGATGATCATTCTGCTACTGTTTTCTTTCAATACTCTTTCTGATACGCTGTTTGAATGCTTTCAGTTTCTGACCGTAACGGCTGGTGAATACGATGCCGCAGATTGTCATTCCGATGCCGGCACCTTCAGAAAACTCCGAAATCAGATGCAAGACATGGTTATTCACTAAAGCAGTATGCTTGATCAGACTTGAAACAAGCCAGAAGATCATTCCTATTATCAGCACGAATCGGACACGTTTGTTATGTCTTTCCGTTTCGCTGTTTGCATAATCAACTGCCTGAAATACGGCTTCTTTGGTTTCTTCGTTCATTTTCTCACTTTTCCTTTCTCCACTAAGAATTTCACGGAGATCAACATCATAGAAATCACTCAATTCAATCAGGATATCCAGATCAGGCATATTGCTTCCGGTCTCCCAGCGGGAAACGGTCCGTCTTGCGACATTGAGCTGCTCCGCCAGCTGCTCCTGCGTCATTCCCTTCTCCTTGCGAAGTTCCTGAAGCATGCTTCCGATTTTCATAAGATCCATAGGATGATCTCCTTTCTGCTTTCAGCGTACTGTTTTTCTCACGTGTTTAACAGGACACAAAGTGAGCAAACGTCCTGTTTCGAATGTTGAGACATAGCATGTCCCATTCTTTCTTATTATAAATCAGCTCTGAAATGATCAGAGCCGAAATCGTTTTCTCTATATACATACAAACGGGAATTTAATTTTCCGTACTACCAATTTCCTTGCGGATCCTCCTTATCCGCAGGAATCGTCACTTCGCAGGCATAGTCTTTGGGCAAGGCGTCAGGCGTTCCTCTTAAATGCCAGTAGTCTTTCCAGTATTCCCACCACTTTCTCGACAACGGCTCTATTTCTTCTTCCGTATATTGTCCCTTTTTTCCTACGACCTGTATTTCGTCGCCGCCGACGATAAAGCCGACTTTATCACATCGGCCACAGAGAATGCGTTTTGCAGTTGCCAGAGTTTCTGCATCTTTGAAGTCTTTGACGGGAATCCGGTTTCTATAATCATTCAGCAACGACTCAGCCTCTTTATTATCATCGAAGGCCATATCGTATGTATCGATAGGATAAAGGATCGAATCGTCATCACGGAAACGGTCATGCCAGTTTTCATCATTCAGATCATCCAGAAAGACCGCAAAGACATGGCCATAGAAGCGCACAGCCAGAACATCAGTGGTATGAGTTTCTTTTTCGGCTTTTGTTTCATCATAAAGCTGAACATCGCAGAATTCCAGCTGAAGCATATCGTCGTCCGCATGCCAGCACCACCATGATCCTACATCCGATATGGCATCCGACAGTATGTTGAGCGCGTCTCTGCTTGTGATAACTTCATGAGAATCGGGCTTTGGATCGTCATAGAAAACATCCGAGACAGGAACTCTGTTTGTATATCCTGATCCAATATCATGAACAGTAACAGTTTCGCTATCTTCTATAAAGACAGCTTCGTCATACTGCATTGTTTCTGCGTATTCAATATCGTCATGTTCCTCTACAGAAACGATATCCGCTTTCTCATGACCATGTGCACGGTAGTTATCGCGCAGTTCTATTGCCAGATCAGCATATTCAGGCTTGTAAAAAATCAATGTCTTCTTCATAGATCCTCACAAATCAGGTTTTACCAACGCTTCATGTTTTTCTCGAATTTGCTGATGTATGATCGTTTCAGTTCTTCTGCCGATATTCCATAGCAAAGCAAAACATCGTTGTAGTACATGAGCACATCAGCTATTTCTTCAATGAGATGTGTTCTCAGTTCCATGTCCTGGCTCGCTTCGTCTCCGCCGTACTTCTTGATGATATCAATAACTTCGCCGATTTCCCCGATCATCCACAGCAGCTGATCTTTACCGCGTTCGGGGTTGATCGGTTTCCATTTATCTTTGTATCGTTCCTGCAAAGCTCTCTGCATTTCCAGCATCTCATTTATGCTAAAATCATCCATCTTTATACCTCCACAGCTCCGATCTATCTATCTCTTTCATTATACAAAACAAGCTCAGCCATAAAGAAAAAGAACCCATTTGCTTGAAATAGGTTCTTTCATTTGGCGCTTTTGAACAGGGATGTTTCCGTCTCTTTCATCAGAGGTCTTTATACACAATATAGAAGCTATGCCCTTTCGGAAGATCTTTCAGTTCACCCGCAATATGATATCCGGCCTTTAGAAAGAAGCCGATGTTCCAGTCATATATTTCTTCAGAAATGATCTTGGTAGCCCCTTTTTCTTTAGCTTTCTTTTCGTAATGTTTTAATAAAAGTGTCCCCAGTCCCTGTTGACGATATTCTTCATCCACCCAGATCCTGAAGATCCAGCCGGTATCGATATCGGTCACCCCTGCCATTATCGCGGCGACGACCTTGCCATCCTTGCTGACCAGTTTTCTGTTTATCTTGATGTAATCATGTTTGATCTCGAGGTGCTCTTTATTAAATCCTTCATCGAGCTGGTTACACACAAATTCAGCATCGTCTTCTGACCCATCCATAAGTTCGTATTCTATGGATCTGCACTTTCTTTTGGTCTGGTTTCCATCCAGACGTTTCGCCAGATGATATTCCTCATGGCCTGCTGGGCTGTCCTTTAAGGTCGCAAAAACTTCATATCCATGTTTCTGATAATAAGGTTTGGCCTGGAAATCCCATGTGCTCACCCAGAGAAGATGACACCCTTTGCTTTCCGCAACACTTTCAACCGATTGAAGGGCGATCGAACCGAGCCCATGCCGGCGGTATTTTTCTTCGACCCACATATCGTCGATATACATACAACCCCATGGAAAAATATATCCGTTACAGCCGGCTATGATCTTGCCTTCTTTGTCTACTATCTTTTTACAGACCAGTTCTTCTTCTTTGCTAAAGCCATCGAGCACCGGTACGAGTCCAAAGTAATACTCATCGATGAGTTCTTCTATTCGCTCCGAATCCTTACGGGAGCTTCTTCTCAATTTTAAACTTTCCATTCTTTCTTCCTTCATGTTTTCAGATAATGGAAATCAGTCTAATTCTTGCTGATTGTCCAGAGTATATATAAGAAGCATCCATTTCCAGAAATCATTGAAACAAGATAGCTCCTCCGAAGCTGTTATCCAAGGCTGAACCGATAAAGGATCCGATAGTCCCGACGAGGATCATAGTCATGACGGAAACGATGGTTCTTTCCTATTTTTTTGTTTTTTCTTTGCAAACTCCGATTTCGTACTATTAGAGTACAAAATCGGGTTTTATCTGTATCTTACAGACCATAAAAGTATTTCTTGATGTTCTCTGCATCAGGATAATTCAGCTCATCTATTCGCCGGACCACTTCATCGGCATCATATGTGACTTCGATCAACTCGATCGTGGTTTTACTGTTTTCAATATTCAGAACACCTGCCCGAGCAATGTCATGTTCCTTTGAAGGACAGCCTAGAGAACCCACATTGATATACAGCTTATCCTCCTTCACATATGTTTCTGGCATGATCGTGCCCGTATATGATGATGTCACTTTTCACATCCGAAAACATGGCCATTAAATCAGATCCATCAGGATTTTTTATAGATTTTGAATAATGGCCATTCTCATCCATGCAGGAATGCATGACTGATATGCTAAGTCCCTCAGATCGAAAATCGATCCTTTTCGGCAGACTTCGAAGAAAAGCGACTGATCCTTCGGATAACAAACCGTGTTCCCATCTGTGGTGTTCCATTTCGCCAAGGCTCATATCCTCTTCGTTAGGATATTCAGCCGGCATGCCTTCAAGAAGATAATCCTCATGGTTGCCCCGCACGCAAATCAATCCCGGAATATGGATCATATCCTGAACCGTTTCTTCGGGAGCTGGACCGATGCCGATGATATCTCCACAGCAAATGATCCTGTCACAGTTCACCAGGTTTAACTTTTTCAACACTGCTCGCAGAGCTGTCACATTGTTATGAATATCTGTTATGATTCCAAATTTCATTGGATCTACCTCCAGATCGGGATCTATCTGTCACTTTGATGATAATTCTTTGTTCATCAGAAATCTGTGTCCATCATCCCTATATATCGCATAACCAGACTCCTCATAGAATTGCATTGCAGAAAGATTCGTCTTCTCGACATGCAGACATAGCTTAAGGATATCGATCTCTCTTGCGTACGATTCTGCAGCTCTCAACAACGCTGATCCGATGCCTTTGTTTCTGTATTCCGATGTCACTGCGAAATCATTAAGATAGATGTAATCTTCATCTTCGTGGTGGACCTCAACAGAAAGGAACCCTATGACAGTTCTGCCCTCGGCGACAAAGATCCTGTCTTCATCCCCCGTCCAGAATCTGTCAAGATCTCCATTCTTGTAGCCGTCGACAACTTCTTTGCGGTATATCGTTTGCAGCATTTCTATATATAGTTCACGTATTCTATTTTCGTCGGTCACGACCGACTCTCTGATCATATACTTCATTTTCCTTCACAAAAATCGTTTGACCGGTTTTTTTCGCTTCTGGCTATACGGAATGCGATATTGCGCCAGAAGTGTCTCAAAATACCGAAATCTCTTTGCAGCGACTGCGGAAGCGTCGGGATCCTGTCATAGAGGATCTGCAGGTATTTTGATTTTGTTTCTCTTTTTTTGAATGTCATAACACTAACAGATCCTATTTTATTGCAGATCAGGCATGCATCTAAATTCTGATCTGATCATTCTCTTTCGCTTTTATGGTTCCCATTCTATTCTGAAACCAATATCGCCCTGCAAGGCGAACCATCTGCACCAGACAGATTCAAAGGTGCGGCATTCAGGAAGTAAACACCTTCCGGGACTCCTGCCAGACGGATCCCCTCCAGCAATATGGCCTCAGCAGATAACAGTATCACATGCACTTCCATAGGCGCATCCGCAGGACCTACAGTCTGAGATTCATTTCCAAGCAGCAGGACTCCCGATGACACGAACGATTTTGCCGCATCCGCAGATACTTCCGCATCTCCCTTGATCAGGATCCTTTTTGCGGCTTCCGCATCCTTTTCTTCTGCTTTCCTGATCATTTCCGACGCATCATCGCCTGTAACGATACCCTGGTGTTCTGCCACATACGCCTTTCCAACAAGGGAATCCAAGCTGAGCGAATCCACAGTCTTTCCATCCTTGATAAAATGAGACGGCGCATCCACGTGCGTTCCATTGTGAGCACACATGCTGAATGCCGTAAGATTGTACTTGTCGCCTTTTTTGATTGAGGATAATACTGTTTTCTCAGGTACGGGATCACCGGGATAGATTTCACAGCTGAACACTTCTTGAGAAATATCGTAGATCTTCACTTTTTTTGTCCTCCTTTTCAGATCGAAGTTTGCGCGACCGTTTCGTCATCTTCACGATCAGGAAACCATCCTGCCATACAGCATCATTTCCAAAGACATCAATCATCAGATGAGTATCCAATTTCCACGATCCTGCAATGTAAATGATCCCTGTTTCTTTAAGGACCCGTTTGCATTCTTTTTCGATCAGATCCCATTGCGGATAAATATGGAAGAAGGCGTTGTATATAACTATGGTATCAAACACATTGTCAGAATAAACCATCTTTGAGGCATCCATGATCTGAAAATAGATCTTGCTTCGTGCCGCCTGGTCGCTCAGCCTGCTGTCATCAAGATCGATAGAGGATACACTGCCGGCCAAGCGCGATGCTGAAACAGAAAAATCCGCTGCCCCGCAGGCAACTTCGAGAACATCTTTCTTTTCAATATCTGAAACGATCAGATCAACAAGAACTTCCGTTTTCTTCATAAATCCTGAAAATTCGAGTTTTCCATAATATTAATGTCCAATATCGTTGATATTCATGGCCTGGTGTCTTACATCAAAGCGACTGATCAAACAAGGCAAAAATCCTTTATTGCCAAAATGGAACGACAGGCACGGCAATATACATTATCTATAAACGTTCATTTTCTTTCTGATCGTTCGTTCTGCCGTCCGCCTTACAATTTCATTTATAATACCATTTTACTGAATTATGGGAAAAGTATCCTCCTGACAACTGATCTATGATGAACCAGCCATATGAACGATGTCATCTCAGATTGATCATCTACTACAAAAAAGAGATCATCAGATCTCTTCGGAAACCGTTTCTTGGCTGAAGACCGGATAGGTATACGCCGGATCATTTCTTTTCTTCTTCATGAAGAAGATCATGTAGATCATGAAAACTGTTTCCAAAATGACTTCAGTCACCACAACATAAGCAGTCCAATCAGGAAGTCCTTCTGAGAGAAGGAAATTGTAGGAACCATGAAGGACGATCGGGATCAGGAATGCCAGGACCTTATAGACAGGTCTTTTCTCAGCAACGCTCTTTGAATAGAGGAGCCCCATCAGAAGTTCATATGGTACATGACCCATAAGGATGCCTCTGACGATGATCTGGCCAATATTCGTACTAAAAACATAGACGATATCTTCCAGCAGACCGAAACTGATGGCAGCAATGGTCAGGAAAGAGATGATATCCAGGCGCGATGTCTTTGTCAGATCCTCCCTGATGTATTTTCTGGCAACCAGAAACTTGCAGAGTTCTTCAATAGTCGCATTGACAATAAAACACGTGAACAGTCTGTCGATCCAGATATTCTTCTTTCCGATGCCGGTCAAACCCCACAAGATCTTGATGACCAGGTCAAAAAGAAAGATAAGAAGCGAAATCAAAAGGCCTTTGCCCAGAAGTGACGTACAGTTTTTACGATATTCCTGATCATCTTTTCTGTTGTTTCTGAGAAATAAAAACATCAGCAAAGAAGGAATGAATGATATGATCAGAGCTCCGATAGCTATAGCCATAAATAACCTCCGTTTTTATGAATGCCTCTAGTAATCATTATATCAATGAATTTACCTGACGACACATTTGCTCATCAGAAGAAAAGGCGAAGCTGATCGCTTCGCCTTGAACATCTCTGTTCTTTCGATCCTATCGGATGCTTCTCTTCAGTTTCAGGAACTGGCTGGTAAGTATACCCAATCCGACTGTCAGAAGTGTGTTCCAGCAGCCAAACAGGATCGTCGTCCATGAACCGAAACCAGACTGTGACGGGTTGACCAGCGAAGAGGATATGACATTCGATCTGCCAAGCACATCCATGCGCTTTGCAGACTTGCCTAAAGCTTCCTCGCGTATCGTCACAAGGATACCGTCACCCAGACTCGTCACTGTATACTGGTCACTTTCGATCTGTTTCCCGTCCACATTGACCGATTTGAATTCGCTCATAGGCATATTGAAATAATATGTCCTAAGCAGACCTGAATCGCTCATGGACTGATTGTCAGTCTTGCTCTCTTCCTTGTTGCCGACAACAACACTTGAGCCATCAGTGAGTGTGATGATCAGATCGCCGTTGGAATCGACCTTGATATTGGAGATCCCCACATTGTCATATGTGATGTTGCTTTGATTCGGATCCGTCGTATTATTTGAAGGCGTATTCGAATTGGAACTCTGATCTGAAGATGACTTATGTTCTGTAGAATAAGTCGTGTATGTGGAGTATGAATGTTCAGATGAAGTGCCGTTCGTGACTGTGAATGTCGACGTCGTGCCATCAGAATATGTGATCGTATAAGTATCGATGATGCCATTTCTGGCAGTCCTGTCAACTGAAACGATACCTCTTCCATCATGACCGTTCCTTCCATCCGACGGAGTCGGGATCATGAACAGATCTGACCATTCATCATCGCCCACATAACGCCACATGACAGCTCTCTTCTTTGCATCATACTGCAATTCGATCTCCCTTGCCGGCGCTGCCTTGAGCTTATCGATCGCGATCAGATTCGTCCACTCGTCTTCTCCCTCATACTTCCATTGAATATAGCCCAGATCTTCATCAACATTCAGCAGGATCTCACGGCCATCATCGCCTTTGTCGCCTTTCAAAGCACCTTCATTCAACAAGACAAGTTCCTGCCAATCCTCCCCTTCATAGCGCCAGAGGATCGCATTTACCTGATCATCATATCTCAGCTGGATCTGTTTACCATCTTCCCCAGCATCGCCTTTCAGTTCGGAGAGATCGATCAGTTTTGTCCAACTATCATCACTGTCGCCCACATAACGCCACTGGATCGCGCGCTTTTCTTCACCGGTCTCTTCATCGGTATAATAGACTACCTTGAGTTCGACTTCTCTTCCCGGTTCACCCTGTATCAACGCGGAATCGGATGAAGCGATCAGATCTCGCCATTCATCATCACCATCGCCCACATAACGCCACTGGATGATGCCTTTTTCTTCACCGGTCTCTTCATCGGTGTAGTAGAACACCTGAAGTTCGACCTCTCTTCCGGCCTCGCCCTGATCGCCTTTATCGCCCTTATCGCCTTTCAGCTCATCGATATCGATCAGATTATTCCAGCCATCATCACCATCACCTTCATAACGCCACTGGATGAAACCTTTTGTCTCACCAGTTGCTTCATCGGTCACGTAATTGATCCTCAGTTCGATCTTGCGTCCTGCAATAGCGGCTACATTTGATACCTCAACGAGATCGTTCCATTTTTCATCGCCAATGTAACGCCACTGGATGATCTGCTTATCGCTTCCTTGAGGCTGGTATGTCCTCAGTTCGATCTCGCGGCCATCTTCGCCGTTCTTGACGACATAAGTCGCTGTCGAACCATCCGAGAAGTAGATCGTATAGGTGTCATATTTACCGTTTTCACCAGTCTTCTTGATATCAATGATGCTGACACCGTGTTTTACAACGATGTAGCTCTTTGTACCATCAGTATGGGTAATCGTATATGTATCCGAATCCTCATCCGAGGAAGTCAGTTCGATCGAATAAAGCGCATTGGCTTCCACATAAATGTATGCCTTGTTGGAATCGACGCTTTCATACAGTTCGTGAATACCACTCTTTGTCCTCACGACAAATATGTATTCATTTCGGCCGTCAATATCATCAAACATGTATTCGGTCGTATCCGCCGGTAGAGTTGCGATCTCCTTGTAGGATCCGTCTTTCTGCACCTGATAGATCACATAAGCTCCGACTCTTTTGTATTCGGTACTTGGATCGGACCAGGTCAGAAGGATGTTCATCTCTTCATTCTCATCAAGTTCGAACTCGCAATCCAGGTCCGTCACAGGCGGAGTTGCGGATTTGATCCCGGAAAGCATGTAACCGAAGATCGGAACATATTTCATCTCCCGGCGTTTGTTCTCATCGTCATCAAATTCACCGTCAAATTCGCTTTCCATGCTGGTCTCAAATACGCTGTCGACCAGAACGATATCCGAATCCCAGGTCACAAGCTGGGAATTAAAGCCATACTGCCTTCCCGCAGTTGCACTCATACCCATTTCTTCCAGTGCTTCCGGATCGAGATTGCCGATCGCACAGCTTGCGCCGATGCCCTTCGCCTCGGTCCTTGACGTACTGAAATCACGCATGTAGTCGAGAGAGACATGACCACCCAAAGCTGCTCCGGAATGTCCGATCTTGAACTGGAACATGAGCTGGAATTCAAAGCTGAATCCATGGGACTCCGATTCCTCGTAGCCTGTGGCGTGTTCACGTGACCATTCATACTCCATGGAGCTGGAACCGACACCTGAAGGCAGAGGGGATTTCTGAAGGACGGTGACATCCCTTAACGGACTTGAAGTATTCATATATGCATATGGATTACCTTCATTGCCCAGGTATTCATCTTCGATCAGATTCAGTTGCGGGACCTTGTCATCCGGGATCAGCGTCTCCTTTGCATCAACATTTATTTCTTCTGCCAGCTCTTTTGCCTTTTTATTGTAATAGGCAGCGAAAATATTATAATCGCGAACACTCATTGGAGCGATAGTAGATTTGCCTGGGAATGAAAGCTCAATAATATTCTTGTCGCTCCAGCCTGACTTGGTTTCGACCTGGTATTTATAGATCGTTACCGGTGTCCTGTACAAGAGGACCTGATCTTCGCCTATTGCGTTCAGTGTATATGTTTCCGAATCTGTCCAGGAATTGGAGAAAGACTCCGACCAGTCTGTCGCATAACCGGCTGACACATTGAATTTGACGACTTCCGCCTCAACTTCAAAATCAGCACCGGCACCGAAGGATGTACTGTTACCCTGGCTGGTCTCGTATTCATAAGTTGTTGTAATAGAATACGATGTTGACATATCCGTCATCGCGCCTTTGACTTCTTCGAAATATGGAGGTGCCTGCAGGATCGCCATGACAGCCGGATCGGTATAAGTGTATTCCTTTCCGACATATTTGACATGCAGACCATCTGAATCGTTATCCCAGGCACAGAGATCAAAGTTCAGACAGTCATTGATCGTACAGTCATCTTTTCCGTTACCCGGATAATAGTAACTAGGTTTTTCAAGGACTTCATCCTTTTTGGAACAGTAGTAACTGACTGCCTGCGGTTGTGGATTGCCGTCTTTGTCTTCATAGACGCCGCCCATTATGCCTAGAGCATAAGAGACATAGTAAGCTTTATCATCTACTTTATCCCTTGCTGCAGCTGCGACAAAAGCGACCTGTTCTCGCCCTTCTTCATTGCCATCAAAATTACCGACAGCCACGGATCGCATATATGTTTCCTTATTATTCCAACCGTAATTGGCTCCATTGACATGCTGGAAATAATCTGGTTGATAGCGGACAGTTAATTTACCGCCATCATAAGTATAAAGATCACCACTAATAAAGATATGCTCCGGGCTGCCTTTGCCATTGATCGCAACAGTCTCTACCGCGATCTGCTGATAGGACTGGTCACCTGTAGGAAGATTGCCCGCCCAAGTATAGTATCCGGCACTGGCGCTGCCATCACCAGCTGTCCACGCGTTTGTCTTCATGCTTTTATCAAACATCAGACATGCGGAGCCACGATAGATCGCCGTTACCAATTTGTATTTATCGACATCTTCATAAGCGTCAGCCGCTTCTTTTCTGACCCATTCGTCATCTTTTTCTTTCCAATAGCTTCCGGAAACTTCATGATAGATACCGGAAATAACTGCTTCATCTCTGCCGTCATTATCGATATCACCTACCGCCATGCCGCAAGCCATTGGCGCGATATGTGAACTGCCATCAGCAGTATCCTGAACGTCAATATTCTTGTCGGAATTATTCCCTGCTGTGATACTTCTGGTATCGCCTTTCGTGCCATAACTGAAGGATAACATTGGGATATAATAATAACCCCATTTGTCCTGCTGTCCTTTTATGACACGTCCCAAATAGCTCAAGACCGCCAAGTCATCAACACCATCGCCATTGAAGTCGCCGCTGCGAACGACGACACTCAAACGGTTTTCGACATCGCGATCCGGCGTATCATAATACAAATAATGCGTCAACCCATTCGCATCTTCATTGTACTCGGTCTTCTTTTTGTCTTTGTTATAATTTCCTTTCCAGCTATCATCGTCAGGAACAGAGGCATAGCCATTCGCATCGAGAACATTCAATGCGATACTTCCATTATGAGAAGTGACATTGACCTGTTTCAGGATCGGATTGCTGCCGCAAGCCCAGACGACCAAAGAGTCCTTGCCATCTCCATCAAAGTCACCTGCTGTGATATCCATGAAGTTTCTAGCATTGAAATCCCACATGTTATCGTTATTCAACGTGCTGTCATTGCACATCCATTTGGCTACGCCAAGATCTGTCATGCTACTGAGATGGCCCTCTTTATCCATGACATAGACATAGATATAAGGTGGTGTCTTATCATCTGCAAATTTAGAAGAATAGACACCAATGACAGCGATATGATCCTTACGTCCGGATCCTGTCGGGTCAAACGCGATCGTCTTTGCATGGCTCAGTGTGTGGTCTTGCGGAATACTATAACTTCTCGGTTTCACATCAGCCAATGGATAATCACTTTCATTCTTCGCCTTCAACGTATCATAAGACTCGATTGTCTTATCTGAATGTCCGTTATACTGATAAAGCAAAAGCTCCTGCTGGGCATTCAGGAAGAACATGTTGTTCAAACCGTATCCATATGGATCTTTCTCCTGATACCAGTCTGATGGAGGCGTATCTGCCATGCCCGTGATACTCTCGTAGATATCTTCCGCAGGATCCGCTTCTATCGGATCGCCTATATCTGGCTGAGGATCCTCTTCTGTTTCTTCGCTCTCTTCAGCGAAGATCGTCTTTCCGGTCGAAATGGTGATCGTCGTTGCAAACATGCATAGCATCACCATGACCAGAAACAGTTTTTTCATCAATTCTTTCGATTTACTCATATTTCCCCCTTAGATCCATGATCTCAGACGCGGCGTTTCCGCATGAGATATACTGTAACAGCAACTGCAGCAACAAAAGAGATCACTGCAACAAGAACATAGGCACCGGCTTCCTCCCCAAACAGAGATGATCCCGTGAATCCGTTGTTCTCGAACACTTCAAACGGTATGCGGATCTTTGCCATACCCGTCATCAGGACGGCAAAGAGCAGCACCGAAACGCTTCCCCAGATCCTCATCATCTTCAGATCCTTCAGGCTGTCCGCTCTGGCATGAAGAAGCATGATCCTTTCCTCATCTGTCCTCATCTGAAAGATTTCCTCCTTTCAAATAAAAAACTCTTTTCATATATATAGATACGAAAAGAGCTTCACATTCCCCAAAAAAAGTATATAAAATCAGAACGATCTGCTTATGATCATCTGAATCGGTTCAGAATGAAGATGATCACAGCAGAAATCAAAGGGATCAGATAGCCGATCAGAGCGACTGGCCCGTTCTGCAGAACAAGCATATTGTAGATCCCGTGATATGTGATCGCCACCGCCAGCAGACCGACCGTACCGGCAGCTCTCAGCCATGGTTTATCCCACAGGAGCAGGAGACCCATGAACAGGAACGTTCCGCACACCACATGCATCGCTCCGGTCCCGAAACCTCTGATCAGCAGATTCATGATCTGCATGGTATCGTTCTGTACCAGATAGCAGACATTCTCAAAAGTCGCAAAACCCATCGCGATCAGAACGACACAAGCCGGGATCCTGTCCGCATCCGGCTCAAAGACCAGAAGATAATAGAGCACCGGCAGCAGTTTCATCACTTCCTCCACGATCGGAGAGATCGTGATGGACGCTGTTAGCAGATCGATGTGATATACCGCGGCTAAAAAAGTGCTGATATAAGAGGATAAAAGACAGACAGTCATCCCGCCCAAAACGAACATCACCATCGGTCTTCCCATGCGGTTGAGACAGAAAATGGCGATCAGCAGAGGTGCAGCCAGACATATGTATATGTTCTCAATATAGTTCATCTCTGATCAGCCTCCTTACTGCCGGATAAAACTGGATCTGAATAAGGGTCAGAATGACATCAAACATGTAATACAGGACATCATAAGTATCCCCCGGAATGCATGAAGAAGTCCAGAGACAGTATTCTATGGCACAGTACATGAGAACACAGAGGAATAGATAGTATCTGCCTGTCTTTTTCTCCGCCAACTTGATACCCTGGATCGAACTGTTCAGAAGAAATGACATGCAGGCAGCATAGAAGATATTGGTCAGATAATCGCCCCATTGCATATAGAATAGAGCCATCCCGAAAGTGAATACAGGTATCAGTATGGAAACAAAGCTTCTCTTCCATTCCCATTCAGACTTTCTGATCTGAAGCATCAAAAGAAGCAGGAATAGAAAACCGGAAACCCAACAATAATCGGAAATGAAAGAATAATACGGTGTCTGTTCAAAAAGGACCATGTAAAGGAACCAATACAGATTGCCCAAAGCGGCAGCCCCGTAAAACATCGCCAGCAAGCCCCAGATCTGATTCCGCGAAGAAAAAGCCCTGTATAGAGAAAGGGCCAGACAGATACCCAGTGATAAGAGCTGAAAACCGTTGTCGATCTTTTCAATCAGAAACATCTTCAATCCATTCTTTCATACCATCTCTTCAGATAAAAACAGAAGATGGTGACTGAGGCACCCAACAAGAAAGCGACGATCGCGATCACAAACAACAACAAAGCGTTGCCATTGCTGAAAATGCTGGCAGTCATGCTTTCATAAGCTGTCACAAAAGACCCAGTATCAACGATATCCGGGATATACAGACTGGCAATGACGGCCAGCACAAAAGCGGTACCGATGCTCGTGATCTGTATCGTCCTGTATTTCCTGTATTTTGCAGCTCTTTTGTGCATTGCCGCTATCCTGTCTTCATTCGAACGCATTCGTAACTCCCTGTTTCATCAATTCTGTCTTCATCTGTTCCTTGCCTCTTGACAGCAAGTGATCCACCTGTTTGCTTCTCAAGCCCATCACCTCAGCGATCTGCGCATAAGACAATCCTTCAAAGTAGAAGAGCCATATGGCTTCCTTCATCCGCGGATCGATCCTTTCCAGACAGAGGTGCAGGATCTCGTTCCGCTCCTTATCCGCCAGGACCGTTTCTGTCAATACGCTATCCGGGATCTCTTCGCTCAGATCTTCAAAGCCAAAGGCCTGGTAGTTCTTTCTTTTTTCATGGAAACGGGCCGCCAGGTTTCTGGCTGTCTTATACAGATATGCCTTGAAAGAGCCTTTGGCGATCCTGGGCTTCTTCACCATGATCCTGGCAAAAGCCTCGATCATCAGGTCCTCCGCATCCTGCAGATCATGCGTATAACCATTGATATAGAAAGTCAGACGATCTCCGTATCGGACCAGAAGCTGATCGTATGATGAGACATCACCGGACAGAAAAACCCTGTACAGTTCATCATCACTGTGCATCTTCATACCTCACGACATCCATCATTACACGTCTCATCATATAAACACACCATTATCCTCCATTATACATGAAGCTATGGCACTATACTCAATTCAATGTATCTTCACAGACAGAGCTTCCTACTCCATCGGATATTTGAATCCCCACTTTTCACGTACGGCATCCATGATCTCAAGGATCTCCACCGATTCTTGAAGAGGCATCGAATATGATTCGATCCTTCCCTCTTTGATACACTTCACAGATTCTGCGAATTCATATTCGTAGCCGCTGATCTGTTTCGGTACTTCGCAGGACTTCAAAAGGACATCATTATCATCGAACACCGAGATGTTTTGCGGATTGTTGATGTTCTCCACGACGATGTAGCCTCTTTCACCATAGAAGATCCCCTTGCGATCCGATCTGGAAAAGATCCCGTCTGTCAGAACGGCATTCCTTCCATCTTTATAGTAAATGGAAATGACATTGTCGGCATCGACACCGCTTTTGCTCATGTGCACGCTCGTCTCGATCCGCTCGATGTCATAGCCAAAAAACATCGAAGCGAAATTGACGCAGTAGACTCCGACATCCAGCAAAGCCCCGCCAGCCAGCTTCGGGTCTGAAAGCCTCTTCCTGTGTCCGACGTTGTAGCAGAGATTGGCCGATACTGTCCTGATCTCTCCGATCAGGTCCTCTTTCAGAACATCTTCGATGATCTTCCTGGAAGGCATGTATCTGGTCCAGATCGCTTCCGTCACAAATACGTTTTTCTCTTTTGCGTACTCTTTGATCTTCTTTGCCTGAGAAGCATTCACGGTAAAAGCCTTCTCACAGATAACGGGCTTTTTATATTCCAGGCACAACATCATATGCTCAAAGTGATGAGAATGCGGAGAAGCAACATAGACAAGCTCCACTTCCGGATCCTTCAGCATCTCTTCATAAGAACCATATGCTTTCTTCAGCCCATACTGTTTCTTGAAAGCTGTCGCCTTATCCAATGACCTGGAAGCGACCGCATAGCATTCGATCTCATCCATTTTCAACAGTGTCGGTATGACACTGTGGGTGATCGCACCTGTTGCCAGAATAGCTAATTTCATCGTTCCTCCTTTTCGTTCCTTAATATAAAAAGCTGATGCCCTGCGATATTCCCTGGAAACATCAGCCCTTCTCAATCATATCGTTTCAGGACATATTTATCGACCAGGACAAGATCATCAAAACCCCAGTCCTCCCAATTATCCGGATATTTGTTGATGAGACCATTTTTCGTCAGCACCTTTGCAGAAGCGATGTTCTCTTTCATGACATGGCCGGTGACCGTACTCATGCCTCTGTCATCCAGGATATAGTCTTTCAGTAAAGCGGCTGCCCTTGTAGCGATGCCTCTTCCCCAGTATTCCTTTCTCAGTCTGTAACCGATCGATGCCTTCTTTTTCTCCGGTTTATAGGAATAGATCTCAGCGATCCCGACCAGTTCATCAGGATCTTCCTTCCGATAGATGCCCAGCAGGATGGACTCCTTATTGAAGAAACATTCCTCATCCATCTTTCGGATGACCTGATCCTTCTCATCGTATTTCAGTTCATACAGGAAAGTTGGAAGAAAACGATAGACCTCTTTCTCCTGAGTCATTGCTTTTAAAAAAGAGACATCATTCAATGTCATCTTTCTTAAGATGATGATCTCATCTTCCAGATAGGGATATTCTTCAAACAGTTCTTTCATCTTTTACTGAAAAAGGAAGAGCAATGAATCGACGATCATCAGCACCATGGCGATGACGATGGTCGGACGGCTGTAAAACACGACATTGGTGATCCTGTTGGACCGCAGTTTCTGTATTCTGATCCTCTCGTATCTTCCGGAAAGGAAGAGATATGCCGCAACGATGACGATCGCCGCAAGGCCGTAAGCCATGTATTTGGTGATCGAAGCCGGAATGACACAAAGCGCATAGATCAAAGCATTGAAGAGGATGTGAATGATCAGCGTCGGACGGATGCTGCGGTATCGCAGAGAAGTCTTGCCCAGCTGGACACCCATGGCAAAAGCCGGGATCATCTCCGCAAAGCTGAGGTGTGCCAAAGCAAAGATAAGCGAAGAGGCATACAGACCGAAATTCTTGCCGTATTTTGAAAGAACGTTCAGAAGCACGCCTCTGAATGCATATTCTTCCACGATCGGCGTGACGATGATCAGCATGAACACATACAGTGCATTATTGAGATTGGCATCGTCGTAGCTGAAACCGATGCTGGAGATCAGTTTTCCCTCCATGCCGATATATGAGAACAGGATGTTGGACACATAAGTCAGAGCGATGCAGATCGTAAAAAAGACGATCGTCTGAACGAAGAGATCCGTGAAAGTCGAAGTAAAATTGCGGTTGATGCGTTTGAACGGCACTTTGAAGATCTTTCGCATCAGGAAGAATGGGACCAGAGTCCCAAACAGGATGATCAGGAAGTAGATGCCGTAATAGAGGAGCTCATCCTTCATGATCTCCGGGATCTGGCTGATCATATACAGGTGCAGAAAAAAAGGAACGATCAATACCGCCAACGCATAAACGATCAGAAGCAGACCGACCGTATTGAAATTCCTCTTTGCATAACGCTTCGAGACCCGATGTTCCTTTTTGCTCATATAATCAAATTATAGCTTTTTAAAAGATAATAGTAAAATTCAGATGAAATTCACATTACCGCTCTATAGTAGTAAATGAGGTGAGGAAAATATGAAATTGAACTTGAAAAACATGATCATCATCTTTCTGGTCGCCTTGCTGGGTTCAGGCTTAGGAACATTCGGAGTAATGTCCTTATACAACAAGGAACACAAAGGCAGCTTTGAAAGCAACGTCGTCGTCAACGAAGTCGAATACACCAATATCGAAAAATCTGATTATACCAAAGCGATCGAAAAAGCATATAACACAGTCGTAGAGATCACTTGTACAGTCAAGTCAAACAGCAGCAGTTCATTCTTCTTCTTTGAAGGCGGCAGCTCGACATCCACATCCGCCGGATCGGGCGTCATCTTCTCTTCTGATGGCTATATCATCACGAACGAACACGTCATCGAAGGACTGGTCAGTGAAGAAACCATCCAGGTCAAGACCTACGATGGAACGATCCATTCAGCCAAAGTGATCGGCTATGATAACAAGACCGATCTGGCATTGCTGAAGATCGATGCCCAAGGCTTGCCGTATGCTTCATTCGCCGACTCGGCACAGCTGATGCTGGGACAGGACGTCATCGCCATCGGCAACCCTTTGGGATTAGGTGTTTCCTGCTCCAACGGCATCATTTCGGCTCTGGAAAAAGAGATCTACATCAACAACGTCTATATGAACGTCATCCAGACCAATGCGGCGGTCAATGCCGGAAATTCAGGCGGCGGACTCTTCGATATCAACGGCAATCTCGTCGGTATCGTCAATGCCAAGAAATCGGCTTCCATGACACAGACCTCCGTCGAGGGAATGGGCTATGCCATCCCTGCAAATACCGTCACCAGGATCATCAATGAACTGATCAATAACGGCTATGTCAAAGACAGAGCGACGCTTGGCATCAAAGTGCCGGTCGCATCTTCCTACTACAGCACCGACGGCGTCCTGGTCTCTGAAGTCATCGAAGGCGGAAGCGCTGAACAGGCGGGTATCGAAGCAAACGATATCATCACGGCGATCGACGACATCGAAGTGTCATCTTATGCGGATCTGTCCAAAGTTCTGGATTCCAAAACGGTCGGTGATGTCGTCTCTGTCACTGTACTCAGAAACGGGGAAAAGATGGTCTTTGAAGTCACTCTGTCGAATGCTTCAAGATAAACAGAAAGAACGAAAAATCAAAAAAAGATAGTTCAGGATCACCTGAACTATCTTTCGTTTTGCAATGGCTAATCTTCGTCGTCGTCTTTTCTTTCAGCAGCAGTAGCGGCAACGACCTTGTCAGTGACGTTCTGAGGAGCCGGTTCATATCTGTCAAAATCGATGACATATGAGCCTCTGCCCTTGGTCATTGAACGCAGTTCGGTCGCATACTTCAGCATTTCAGCCATTGGAACTTCTGCGTCGATCTTGGCTTCGCCCGGTTCAGCAGAACCTGTATCCATGATCATGCCACGTCTCTTGTTGAAGTCACCGATGATATCGCCGGTGTACTCTTCCGGACAGATGACGGTAACTTTACCGATCGGTTCCAGAAGGATCGGGTTTGCCTTAGGAATACCGGCCTTGAACGCCAGTCTGGCGGCAGCCTCGAATGAGTTCGGCTTTGAGTCTACCGGGTGGTAGGAACCATCATACAGCGTAGCCTTGACATTGACGACCTTGCATCCTGCCAGAGGACCCTTGGCCATGCAGCTTCTCAGACCTGCTTCGACAGATGGGAAGTAGTTCTTAGGAACAGCGCCGCCGAAGACTTCTTCTGCGAATACCATTTCTTCTGAATCAGGATTCGGTTCAAATCTTACCCAGACATCACCATACTGACCGGCACCGCCGTTCTGCTTCTTATATTTGCCCTGAACTTCAGATCTGCCTCTGATCGTCTCACGATACTGGACCTTAGGCTCTTTGAAG
>JAEEGF010333079.1_pt1 | contig 35596 bp, 33 predicted proteins | sample 9134171 | NCBI WGS metagenome assembly JAEEGF01 (sample SAMN16246542, study PRJNA631951) | gut metagenome | biome: gut microbiome; feature: rumen; material: AP-attached | host: Bos | place: Iran: Karaj | collected 2018-10
CGTGCAGCAGCGTCATGGCCTCCCACCAGTAGCGCTTGATATTGTTCTTCAGCTCTACGCCGTTCTGTGCATAGTCATACACGGCGCCCAAGCCGTCATAGATTTCACTCGAGGGGAACACAAAGCCATATTCCTTGGCGTGCGACACGATTTTCTTGAAAACGTCTTCCTGTTTTGCCATTTTTTATTGTATTGTTTTGTTATTGTTTTTATTACAAGCTGCAAAGGTACAATTTTTCTAGCAAAGCGGCAATGCTTTGCTAGATATTAGGGATATTTAACGGAGAAAACGGAGGGAACGGATATCACGAAGGGGACGGATATCACGGACAGGACGGTGTAACGGGCGGGAGAGGCCCGTTATATCCGTTATATCCGTTATTTCCGTTAAGTCCGTTTTAGAACTGCGAGTAGAGGAAGGGCTGGACGGTGGCGCTGGCGAACTGGAGGACGAGCTGGATGAGGACGATGAAGGAAACGAGCTTGACCCACCAGGGGGCAGCGATAAAGCGGTTGCGCAGGTCATCCCAGGTGTGACGGGGCACGAAGTGCAGCCCGAAGATGATGGCAAGCATGATGCACCAGGTGCTACGGCGCGCCAGGAACACGGGCAGATAAGCCCACTCAAAGTCGGTGAAGATGCCGCTGATGACCTGTCCCGCGGCATGGAACGAGTTGGCACGGAAGAAAATCCACAGGAAGGCCACAAAACTGAAGGTCAGCAGCCACGACACACAGCGCGTGAAGCGCGTGCTGGCGATGCTGTCGAGCCAGGGCTTGCACAGCTTGTGGACGCACAGCGCGATGCCATGCCCCGCACCCCAGACGACAAAGGTCCACGCCGCGCCGTGCCACAGTCCGCCCAACAACATGGTGACCATGAGGTTGAAGTGCTGGCGCAGCTTGCCCTTGCGGTTGCCGCCCAGCGGGATATAGACGTAGTCGCGCAGCCACGTGGACAGCGTGATGTGCCAGCGGTGCCAGAATTCGGTGACGTTCAACGAGCGGTAGGGATAGTTGAAGTTGATGCCCAAATCGAAGCCCATGATGCTGCCCAAACCTATCGCCATGTCGCTATAGCCTGAGAAATCACAATAAATCTGCATCGTGAAGCCCAATACCGCCATCAACAATTCAAAACCCGTGTAACCACCGGGGTTGCCAAAGGCGATATTGTTGTACTGGGCGATGTAGTCGGCAAAGAGCGCTTTCTTCATGATACCCAGCATGACGAGGAAAAGTCCGCCATAAATCATCTCGCGGGTAGCAGGCTTATTCTGCTGCAACTGCGGCATGAAGTCGCGCGCCCGCACGATGGGACCCGCCACCAGGCAGGGGAAGAACGAAAGGAAGAAAAGGTACTCAATATAATCATCGACCGGCTGAATCTTTCCCTTATACACATCCACCACATAGCTGATGGTGCGGAACGTGTAGAACGAGATGCCCACAGGCAGAATCAGGTCAAGTGGCTGGAAATTGCCTCCGATAATCGCTTCAAGATTGGCCATCACAAAGTTACTGTATTTGAAGAACAGCAGAATGCTGAGCGAGAGCACCAACGATACGGTGAGCGCCACACGCCGCTCGGTGCGGTTCTTGCTCGACTCAATGAACTGCGCCAGCCACCAGTCGATATAGGAGGTCACCACCAGCAACAGGAAAAACCATCCACTGGACTTGTAGAAGAAAAAAAGACTGAATGCAACGACAAACAGCATCATCTTGACGCGACGCTGCTTGATGATGGCATATATCGGCAGGAACACCATGAACAGCAGCCAGAACAGGCCGCTGGTGAACAGCATGGGCTCGTCACGGCTGAAGGTGAGCAGTGACAGCAGATGGGTGATATCTATGGAACAAAGCGGCATAACTGTTATACTGGTGGCTGATAAATGACAATGTGCGATGCGCGGGTGGTCGTCTCGCTAGGATAGTTCAAACGGATGGGATGGGCAGCATTGGTACCCATCCACTTGATGACACGGTCCATCCATTGATGGGCCGACGCACGCGTGGGATGTGCGCCATCGCGGCTGCGCTCGAAATGGTCCTTGGCGCTCAGGTAGAAACAGCCCTTGGCCAGATTCTCTGCCAACAGGTCGTTGATGCCGGTATCCTGGTCCCAGTTGGGCGGGCCAATCCACAGATAGGGCAAGTTCCCTATCTCGGCAAGCAACTTCTTGACATAGGTTTTGCGGGCATTTTTGATGTCGGGGACATACAATTCGTTGGCCCCCAGGCACACCATGACATAGTTGGGGTGATACTTGTTGATAAGTTCGGTAAGGCGTCCCGACTGCGCCCAGCACAGCGTGGAACTGCTATACCAGATGACCTCGATGAGTTTGTGTCCACTCTTGTCACAATAGGCGGCAAGTCGTGGAGCCAAGCCCTCCAACATCGAGTCGCCGAAGAAGAGGATAGTCTTAGCCGTGGTGTCCACCGGGGCGCGCCACACCTTAGGGTCTTGCTCTCCATCAGTTGAGGATTCTTCGGTCTTGGTGCTGTCAACTGCAGTAGTATCGTTGATTGCAAGGAGTGTTTTCATGCTTCGGGCAAAGGAACCCGTCTTGATGTCCACACCAGCGACACTGAAACCGTCCGGCCAAAAAGACAAGACGGCAAAAAACGCAAATGCAGCCAGCAAAAGGGCCAACAAGCCCCAGTAAGGTTTATTCATTGATAGTTAATGTAATCGTGTGCTAAATTCTAGGGGAACGGTTCCCTCGCACGGTTATCGAATAGAAAACCGTCCCCCAGGATGAAAGTGTTACTTAAGAAGCTCGATACCCAGACCGGGACGGTCGTGAAGGATAATCTTGCCGTTCTCGACGGTCATGCCGGTGAAACGGTCGTTGGCAATCAGCAGGTTACCGTCAAGGTCGGCATAGTCCACGACGGGTGACAGGTTGGCGGCAGCAGTCACGGCACAAGAAGTCTCGGTCATGCAGCCTATCATCACCTTCATGTCGAGGGCACGCGCCAGGGTCACCATCTTGTGGGCCTCGTACAGACCGGTGCTCTTCATCAGCTTGATGTTGATGCCGTCATACACGCCCTTGAACTTGACAATGTCGGGCAGGCGCTGGAAGGCCTCGTCGGCGATGATGGGCAGCGGCGAGCGCTCGCGCAGCCATGCCGTCTCGTCAAGCCACGTCTTGTCGAAAGGCTGCTCGACAAAGATACAGTTGCGCTCCTTGAGCCAGTGGCACATCTCCAGGGCATATTCCTTGTCGTTCCACCCCTGGTTGCAGTCCACGCAGATGGGCACGTCGGGCATCATTTCGTTGATGATGTTGATGGTAGCCTGGTCCTGATCCAAACCCATCTTTGCCTTGATGAGCTTGTAGGGGCGAGCTTCCTCGACTTTCTGGCGAACCACCTCGGGGGTGTCGATGCCGATGGTGAAACTGGTCACGGGTGTCTTCTCGGGGTTGTAGCCCCAAATCTTGTACCAGGGCTGTCCCATAATCTTGCCCAGCAGGTCATGCAGGGCGATGTCGATACTGGCCTTGGCGGCGCGATTGTTCTCTTCGACACAGTCCACATAGGTCAAGATATCCTCGATGCAGAAGGGGTCCTTGAACTGCTCCAAGTCGAGCTTGTTGAGGAACTTGGTCACGCTCTCGACACTCTCACCCAGATAGGGCGGCATCGAAGCCTCGCCGTAGCCCTTGATGCCCTCATACTCGAGCGTCACCTGCACGTCGGGGGTGGTGGTGCGGCTATAGCGTGCCAAATTGAAAGCGTGGCGCAATTTCAACTCGTAAGGGAAGAACGACAATTTCAGCTTGCCGGTCTTTGCTATCTGATTCACACGGGGCACACGGCGGCGACCCTTCTTGGCTACTCGTTCAACGGCGTCAATCGACACGGGTGATGCGGCGGCAAGTGCCGTCAGACCCATTCCTGCAATAAATTTTCTACGATCCATATTATATTGAATTTTAAGTTACTAGCTGATTGGATTAACCGGAGAGGCTGGACGAACTGGATGAACTGGACGAGCTGGATGGATTCTCACTCCTCATTCCTAATTCCTAACTCCTAATTCCTAACTCTAAAAGTACCAGGGGTGGTTCTTCAGGGCGGTGATGCCCTTGGTTCCCACCATGCCCTTGATGCGGCTGGCGCTCAACGGGGAATAGAGATAGGGATAGTCACTTGCCGTGGGAATCAGGCTGTTGATTTTGACCTGTCCCGAGCAGTGGATGTACTTGCCGTCGCGCAGGTAGATGCCCACATGCGTCACGCGGCCCGTCTTCTCGTTGCCGAAGAACAGCAGGTCACCGGTCTCATACTGGCGCCAATCGGTGCCCTTCTTCATAATCTTGCCCGTGAGTGCCTGCTGCGAAGCATCGCGCTGCAAGATGATGCCGTTGCTCAGGTAGCTCACCTTGGTCAGTCCCGAGCAGTCGGTCACCTTGGTCGTAGTGCCGCCCCACAGGTAACCAGAGCCCATCATGCGACGTGCCGTCTTCTCGATTTGGGCAGCGTTGAAGCCCTGGCGGCTCCACTGCGCGAGTTCGTCGACATCAGCAGCATCGACCCAGCCTACCCTACCGTCGGGCGTAGCGAGTTTTATCCATTTGCCCTGTGTTGCCTTGAGTTCCAAGATGTTACCCATCACCAGGTCGCTAACGGTCTCATCACCGCCAGGCATGGACACCAGACGCGAGTCATAACAGGTGACGATGTAGCGTTTGGCCTTGCGCCAGGTTTTCATCTGATACTCGTTCTTGAAAGAGAGCGAACTCTCGGGAACATAGGCGATGTAGTCATCGGCCATCTGGACGCGGTACCAGTCGTCGCACTTCTGCAACACCTTGACCGGGGAGCCCATGATGCCCTGTGTAGCCATTTCGGCGCTGTGCTTGGGCTCGGTGCGCAGGGTAGCGATGCTCAGTTTAACCAAAGCCCACTTGCGGGAAGCGGGAATGCCGTCCTCGAGGACGGTGATTTTGTCAATATAGTTGCGGTTGGCACTCTTGAGCATGGCGGCCAGGATGGCCTGCTTCTGTGCCTTGGTGCCGACCGTTCCGGCAAGCACCCATCTGCCGTTCTGTTGTTTTGCTGTCACATCCCAGATTGCGGTACGCTTGTCGGGAGCAATGCGCTGCTTGAGGTCGTTCAGCGCTTCGACGGGTGTCACTGCCATGGCAACCAGTCCCGTCATGGCCAATGCCACTGCCAATAAGATAGATTTGACGTTCATTTCTTTATCGGTGTTATTGAATTTACTTTCAGATGGCTGTTCCACTTGTCATAGAACAGGTTACCCTTGCGCCACTCGACTTCACCAGGCTGGAAATCGACGGTCTCGCTGCGGATGAAGGTCTTGGGCGGGCTCAACTTGTCGCCTACGCCCTCGTTGGTCGCCATGCGGTACACGTCGATGCCCGTGGCATAGTAGTCGTTGAGCGCGGTACCCACGGCGCTGCGGCCGAATGACGGGTCGGTGGGAATCCAGCCGATGCCCTCAAAGTAGGTCTCGCACCAGTCATGCCAATTGATTTCGTCGGGATGCAACATCCAACCGCTTTCCCAGCGCGCGGGAATGCCCAGCGAGCGCACCAGCGTGATGTAGAGCAGTCCCACCTGACCGCAGTCGCCGTGATTGTTCTCGATGACATACTGCGGAATGTTGGCGAGGGTGCTGTACTCACGTGCGCCAGCCCACGGCAGATTGTAGCCTATCCATTCATAGATTTTGGCAGCCTGCTTGACGGGATTGGTCTCATTGCCCACAATCCTGCGTGCCATCGCCCTGATTTCATCGGTGATGATGACGTGGCGAGGCTCGTTGCCCGTATACCTGATGTATTCAGGGCTCTTGGTGTTATAGGGCTCCAGCATGGCGATGAGGTCCTGCTGGCTATAGTGGCGCTCTCCCACATCGTAGGAGAAGGTGTATTCAAAGTGGGTGGGTTTGCCTTTCTCGGCCACTGCCTCCATATAAACGGTGTGGTGCTGGCTTCCCTGGCTGAAGGTCACCGGGCGGTTGCTGCTCTCGAGGCGGATATTCTTCTGCCGCAAGTTCTCGTAGGGGAACGGCATCCACACGCGCAGCGTCTCGCCGGCGGGAACGGCATCGGCATCCACGTCGAGGGTGAAGGTGATGTTCATGCGGCGCCAGTCGCGCACGTTGTTTGCATCGGCAGGGGTGCGCATGGCCTCCAGATAATACTTGCGTCGCGTGAGGAAACTCTCGTGGTTGTCGGCGGCATTCTGGGCAGCAAATTCCTTGCCCAGCAGCCACAGGTTGCCCACACTCTTGCGGAACCACATCTCCTTGCCGTCGATGTTCATCACCTCGAGGGCGCGGGTGCGTTTCCAGTTCTCGATTTGGGCATCGGTGGCCTCGGGCATCTTTTCGCGAATCATTTTCACGCCCTCCTCGGGGGTGATGCGGAAGTCGGTGCGTATGCGTTGCATGATGGTGCGCAGCGAGTCGATGCGCACGGCATCGGCTTGACGGACCTTTTTGGGCAATGCCTTCATCACTTTCTCGGCACGGGCAAATTCGCCCTGGGCAATCAACTGGTCAACCTGGGGTTGCCAGTCAGGTGTACCTGCGGCTCCCGACAGTGCCAAAGCACTCATAGCCAACGCCAACAATTGTTTCTTTATCTTCATTTCTCTTTTGCTTTAGTTTTAACGGGCAAATTTACATCAATTATTCGAAATTGGGCTCAGCACCACAGTAAAAAAACCTGTTCGTCACTTGGGGAACTCCAGCAGGAAGGTGGTGCGAAAACCATAGCGCGGCTCATCCAGCAGCGACATCATGCCACCCTGGATGGTGAGCAGACGCCGGCTCAGCGACAAACCGATGCCGTTACCCTTGCGCTTGGTGGTGAAGAAGGGGATGAAGATTGAGGCGCGTGCCTCGGCAGGAATGAGTTCACCGTCATTGCTGATGTAGAGCAACACCTTACCCTCCGGTCCCATTTCGCACTCGACGCCCAGGGTCTTGGCACCAGCCTCAATCGCGTTCTTGATGAGGTTGATGAGAATCTGCCTCAACAGATTGGGGTCTGTCTTGATAATCACCTCGCCAGACAACTGGTTCTGCCATTCCACATCAGGGAATAGCTGCACCACATCGCTGACGGCCGCCACCAGGTCAACGGCTTTGGGGACGGGTTTCTGCAACTGCGAGTACTTGCGATAACCGTCAACAAAGGAGTTGAGATGCACCACCGTGTTGTGAATGGCATTGATACCCTCTTCCAGGTCCGAGTCCTTGACCGCAGGGTGATGCAGCATCGACTGGCTGATGCTCGCAATCGGGGCGGTGGCGTTCATGATTTCGTGGGTGAGCACTCGGGTGAGTTTCTCCCACGACTCCACTTCGCCCAGGTTGACCTGTTCTCGGATGTGTTCACCCAGCTGATTGAGTGACTCCTGCAATGCGCGTTCTCCCCTGAACATGTGGCGCGTGGGTAGCCTGAACGTCAAGTCATGATTGCGGATGGCCTCCTGCATCAGACGGGCACGTTCTTCAAGCATCCTCTGGTGACGCCAGAACCACAAGAGGAACAGCACCACCAGCACGCCAATCACTATCCACGCAGTGATTGTCATTGCAGTCTTTTCATTTTGTTATACAACGTCTGTCGGGAGATGCCCAACAGATCGGCGGCCTGAGAGAGGTTACCGTGGCAACGGTCGAGGGCACGCCTGATGTGGTCGGCTTCCACTTCGTCGAGTGTCGCCACCTCATTACTTCTGTCCAGCACGTCCTTCAACTTGCGCACCAGTTCGTCGTTGTCCCAGGGCTTGGTGATAAAATCTGCGGCACCGCGTTTGAGGCCGCGCACTGCCAATTGCACGTCGGCATAGGCCGTGATGAGCACGACCGGCAGTTCGGGATGATGCTTGCGTATGGCCTGCAGCCACACCAGTCCGTCCTGACCGCTGTTCACGCCTAACGTGAAATTCATATCCAGTAGCACAATGTTCACTTCCTCCTGCTCCAGCAAGGTGAGCACCGAGTCGGGTGAAACAAGCGTGAGCACTCTATCAAACGTTCCTGCCAGGCAATATTTCAACGCTGTGAGAATTGCCTCGTTGTCATCAATGACCAATATTGTTCCGTAGTTCTGCATAATGGCAGCGAAGATACAAAGAATTGGCGAATCAACAGGCACTTTGCCCGAAAAAAATCACGACTATATCATTTAAAAACATTGAGGGTGCGCGGACGGTTGCCGTGCACCCTCATTATTCCTTGAACCAAAAGCTATTGCTTTACAGCTCTTGTTGTCATTCACCCAGCAGTTGGTCAATCACACCAGTGACATCACCGATGCCGTTGCCCGCACCATGGTTCTGATTGCTCAGCAGGTTGTCCACCATGGTAGTCACATCGTCAAGGTTCAGCACGCCGTCACTGTTGACATCTCCAGCAGGTTTACCGCCATGACCGGTCGAGAGCTGAGGCAAAGGACTTTTTCCACGATAAGTTATGGGTTTTAACAGGTCTTCAAGACTTAAGGTACCACCGCCACTACCAGATCCAGGCTTAATTGGGCGCTTCACATAACCGCCACTAGAAGTTTCTAGAATTATGTCAATAAACGCGAAATGGTACGCTTTTGCATAGGAAGTATGTCCACCGCCACTACCGTTTAACAGGTTGTTGACCAAGTCACTCAGAGTAGAGGACACACCTGTACCATCACTTTTGGGAGGTCGAATGGGTTTACCCACATAATTTAACGGCTCCTGCAAAAAACTAACGATATTCACATTTTCAAGAGCCCTAAGCCCCAAAGAATCTTTGCTTGTCCAATCTCCAGTGCGAGAAGAGGAGAAAGTATTATTAGAAGTTTGCAAACCGGACATTCCGTCATTCGTTCCATTCATTTCTTCGGCAGACGTGCAGATTTTGCCCTTTGCCTGTCCAATCTGCTCCCTATTCAACTCATCTGCTGGAGCAACACCCTGCTCCCCTGCCATAGCCGACAGGGTTGCACAAACACAAAACACGGAAATCAATAGTTGCTTTTTCATTATAGTGTAATTTTAGAGTTAATAATTATCATTTAAACATCTTGTAATCAACCGTTCATGATGCAAAACCTCCAAGTCTATTTCTGATGTGAGAGATAACTCTTTGATTTATTTAGATTGCACGATTGAAACATAGATTCATCATTTCTTAAGTCATCATTTTCTCATTTGGGATTCATTAATATCACATGACAGTGATTGGGTTAATAAAAAACACAATATGTTAGTACAGGAACAACAATCAAGCTAAAGCTTTGTTTTTTTTACATCTGGAATCAATAAAGTCGAGGATCTACTCCATGTCGAGCACACCCTCGACAACGAAAAGCACTATTGAATAAATATCTACGCTATTTGAGTATTAATTTTGTTGTCTATTCTTTGATTCTCACGATATAAACGCCACTTGCATTGACGGGAATCTCGTTGCGACCCGCCTGGAGGTTAACACGCTGGGTGCGACCTGAGATATTATTTTTCAAAGCACTGGACAGGGCCTCTGTCACAGGGCGCAAAATTCATCAATGAATCCAGGGGCATCGCAAAGCCCTGGGTCATTGCAAGGACAAAAGCAAAGAGTAATGTCAGTTTCTGTTTCATATTATCTTGTATTGTTAGTGTCATTTATATTCCTGTTTTCTTTACTGCAAATTTATATAGGCTACAGAAATTTGTCAATATAAAAAAGGCACAAAATCCAAAAGTGTCAAAATTTTTGACACTAAAGTGTCCAATTTTTTTACACTTTAAGGTTTTCTTAGGGAAAAACCAAGGGGATACCCATGCCTGGCATCCCCCTGGAATAGTTATTGTGACTTATCTATTGTGAACTATTTAATCATCAGTTTAGCGGTCTTTTCTCTAATCCTGACGATATAAACGCCACTTGCATTGACAGGAATCTCGTTACGGCCCGCTTGGAGGTTGACACGCTGGGCACGACCTGAGATATCGCTGATGATTGCTTCCTGGCCCACTGAGCTCTCGATGATGATGCTATGACCGTCGGCATAAATTCTTGAATTCATCGCCAATTCATTCACGCTAGAAGTACGATTTCCATTTGCGGACTGGATACCGCCATTAATGAGTTCTTCATTACCATCCTCGATTCCACCCTCAGGCTCAACGGAGCTAATCATTACTGGCTGGTTTTTTGCATAACTCAGAGTGATGGTCTTTGAAGGTGCACTACCACCGCTAATCACAACTTGAGCGGTTGCTCTCTGGAGATTATTGGGAACATTACAAAGGACAGAAACGGTAACACCACTGGATGCTGCGGACGCAGTGATTGAAGTTTTACTAAGAGTGAAGTAACTCTTTCCTGTACCCTTGATGATCAGCGTTAGATTACCTGTTAAGTCAGAACCCGTAACTTTGAATGATTTTGAGATATTTTTATCGAAATTTAATGAACTGACACTGGTCGTGATAAGAGGAACGATACATTTGCCAGTTAAGTTGACTTTTTTGTCTGCGGCACTGCCACCTTTGATGGTCAAGATTGCGTTGTTTGTACCTTTAGCTGTTGCTTTATAAGTCACAGTCACAGTCTTGCCTGCTTTAGCTTCTGCTGCTGTAATGGTTGTTGGACTGACCGTATAGTAAGAACTATTTGTTGATAGTGTCAAGCTGCCAGTTAAATTAGTTCCTGTAACCTTGATTGTCTTTGAAACAGACTTGCCTTTTATGACACTGCCAAATGCCAACGAAGTGGGACTGGTCGTGATGGTACGGACTACTGAGGTGCCCTTGATGCTAACAGTTTTGTTTGAGGTTAAACCACCTCCGCTGATAGTAAGGGTAGCAGTCTGTGTACCAGCTGCAGTCGGTTTATAAGTCACTGTAACAGTCGTGCCACTGGTAGCTGCGCTCTTGGTGATACTTGTCTTATTGATTGAGAATACTCCAGTTGCTCCTGTCAGCTTCAAAGTCAAGTCGCCAGTCAAGTCATAGCCCTTAATACTGATTGAAGCGGTATAAGTTACTCCAACGGTTTTATTAGTGAAAGCAACAGGATTAGGATTAATGCTGAGGATTGTCTGGGGGCGCAGATCAACAATCATGCTTTGATTTGAATTATATTTGTATCCGTTACTCGGATTAAAAGCATCAAGAGCATAGTATCCATTATAACTACCACTCCAGCCCCAGTTAATATGGTATTTGCTCGAAGAATTATAACCGTCAAGTACAAAAGCATGGCCACCATAACCATTGGAATCGTATGCCTGATAATATACTGGATGACCTGCATTGAGCTCGTTTTTTATTTTGGTGTTCCAAGCGCTGACGGTATAATTTGCTTTCTTGACAAGTGTTGCACTTGAGCTATAGCTGAACTTATTAACTAAAGCATTACGGGCTGCGTTTTCGTTGGTAACGCCACTTGCATCTTTCCCGTAGTTCATTTGTACCGACTGACCGGCATAACGCATGAGCCAAGCTACGGCATCGTTAGATGTGCTCCAAGTCAATGACTTACTCGATAGTGCCGTCACGCTTATTCCAGATTTGGTAGTATAAGCACTCATGGCTGGTGCTGAACTCGGGTATTTCCAATACTGCATTACCTGTGCCATGGCCGTAGCCACACATCCCGTTAAACAATGATGAGAGCTATTACTATCATATGACGGACAATGATTGTAGTACGGGCTACCTTGGTCCCATTTTGTGGAGAGGAGGGGTGAAACGGAGGTGGCATTGAAGGATGGGTTGCCCTGGGGCACTTTCTCGACGAAGTACTTGGGGTGGGTTTGGAGGAACTCGATTTCCTCCTTATATACATTAAAGAGGTCGCGCATACCGCAGGGGATGTCATTGATGTCGAACTGACCTTCACCATAACCGAGGACTTGCTCGGCACGGTCGTCACCTGCAACGATGACATAGCTGTCACTTGAATTGAACACATAGAAAACAGGATGCTCCTTTAATTTGCCACTCGGCTCAGCATGAGCTAACTTCAATCCATAGCCTAATGGCTGAGCGTTGAAATGACCATTGGCACTGGCAAAACTCTGTGCGATTGCTTGAGCCTTTGATAAATCCACTGGGGCTGCCCATCCTTGAACTGCCAACAGAACAAGGGTAACTAGAAATAAAATTTTCTGTTTCATAATGTTTAAATTTTAATAATTAGTATAAATACGAATAACACAAATGTTTTCTTGGCTGCAAATTTAGACGGGTCGCTGAGAGTTGTCAATAAAAAAATGCCACAAAATTTAAAAGTGTCAAATTATTTTACACAAAAGTGTCAAATTATTTTACACTTTTGCTTTCCAAGGCCTAAATCCTGTTAATTTCTTATTCGCTGACTACAATAATTCAAAAACACAAGTCTTATTATATGAGGATAGTAATCACTTGATCCATGCATTCTGCAAAAATAATGAAGCACCTTGTCCTAAAGTGTGGACAAGGCGCTTCGTTGTTGACTTAGAACGACTCAATGATAGAAACCACAGAGCCTTTTGGTTTATATATTCCAGCTACCGTTGTGAGAGAATTTGGTCAATGAGGTCGGCCACGTCGGCGATACCGATTATGCCGTCGCGATTGACATCGGCTTCACTGTGATGGAAAGCGTTGATATTCTCAGACTGCTCATCCAGCAGATAGTCAATCAATACCGTGATGTCAGCGATAGAGACTGTGCGGTCTCCGTTCACGTCACCGGGCATGAAGTATGCCGGCACCTCGTATTCAAACTCTGTAAAATCGCTGTAAATCCAGTCTTCGCCATTTAAGGCCTCGGCATAGGCATAAAGATATACCGTCCGCGGCTCGGCTTCGCGTGTGACTGTATAAGTATCTGGATTATCGCCTATTATACCATACTCCACCGGGTCATACTCGATGATATAAACAGTAGCATCGCTACGACCTGCTGTGGCCGTGAACGTCACCGTGTTGTCGGTCAACTGTGGCTCAGCAAACACTGGTGCCGAGAGAAACACAAACGAAGAGCCATCAGTAAAGTACAGTCGATTGTCCCAATAATGGTAGTTCTGCATGCCACTCTCGGTGAAGAAATATGTATCATTCCATGTAACGGCACCTGAATCATCCAGAATTCCCTCATTATCCAACTGAATGCTGTCTTCGACCATTGAACCGTTATAGATGATTTCGTTCTTTGACGAATAGTAGCCCATCGGCTGGCTCGGTAACGATACAGAACCATCTGGACGTGTGATGATGTAATTCCAACTGTAATCCTTGCCAAACAGGTTGTAAACGAGCAAGGTGGTATCGTCTTGTTGATAAATATATACTGGCTGAGAATAATCCTTCACGCGAGGCACATATGGGAAGGTCATGCCACGTTCCGGTTCAGAATCCCTGCCAGGCTCAATATAGCAATCGTTCCCACCATGACCGACACATAATTTGGCGTGATTAATTGGACGGGGATTGACGGGTTTGGGTTTAACGGGACGGGGATTGATGGGACGATGTACGACTCCACCAGTAGTGCTTTCGGTGCCGTCTATACGCCCTATTAATTCAACAAAATTCGAGCCATGGCCACCAGCACCGGAACTGGAATAAGTGTTCTCCCCTTTATATTCATGTACCGCATTGGGCGTGAACATGTAGAAATTCCTGAAGATTGGAGACAGTCCCCATGAAACCTCGGTTTCACCTGGAACGCCGTTTCTCACATAAGTCTCTTCACGCTCAATAAGAAAACCGAATCCGCCCTGTAACGAGATAGAGCCATCACCATAGACGGAACCATAAATGTCATAAATTGCATTATCACCTGCCAACCATGACTCTGGCATGGCATACAGGCGCCTTGTTACCAGCCAGTAAGAGTCGCCAGAAGCACGGCCAGACCTCCATACGTCACCCCCACTAGGAATCACCTCGTAATGACCAGTTTTTTCCACCAATGGCACACCCGTCAATAAACAAACATTACCGTTGATGGAGTCCACATCGATGGGAATACGGAAATCCTGGTAAAAGCCCACCATATAGACATCATCAGACATATATTGAGACGGGGCATTGGCTTGATGTGAGAGCTGAGTCATCTTGCCCTGCATGAAATAGGACGTGTCAACCACAGACGCTATACTGGCTATAGAATCCCAGTCAAAATCATAGGTGTCAACCATGAGAATCTTTTCACCCATCACGTGGTGAGATGTTCCACGCAGCGAGGCAGAACGGTTGAACTTGTTGTCGTCGAGCGTGAGGTTGCGTTCCTGCAAGACACGATGCAATGATACTTGGGCGTCACGGTCACTGGAGGAAACCAGCCTGCCTGTGGGCGCCGCTTCCTTTGTTGCCATTCTTAAATGTTCGCGGGTTATTACTCGGTCATTGGCAACAATCGAGAGTGCTACACTTGCACACAAAATAAAAAATAGATACTTTCTCATAATAAAGTGATTAGCACGTTATCGTTTATAATATTCAAATCTAATTCAAGTCAACTCATAATCTGACGCTTACAGACAGGTCGCATCACGTCTAGACCATAGGGATTCTTAAAGATTTCAAAAAGAAACATTAAAATGTACAAATTTAATATCTATGCCAGTTATTTCAGCCAGCAAAAAACTATTTAACATTAATTTAACCATTTCTCGGTTTCTAGTGACAATGCAAGCATGACCGCTGCAAAACCAATTCTACGAAGATAATATCGCGTTACGTGCGAGAACCTTTAGCCTGGCGAAGCCAAATCAAATAAACATCAACGCGTTGGCGGAATTAATTGTATAGGTAGAGTGTACGCGAAAATACCGAGGTGACTATGGCAAAAACGCCCAAAGGGAGGTCATTTGAGTAACCGTGGGTAATGCTAACGCTGAGCGATAGCGAAGTGGTTTGCATCACCCACGGAAGTGCAATACTATCCTCGTCGCTGGAAGCGACCCCATTCGATCTAGCCCATGTTGAAGGGGTCGCCTTCAGCGACAGGTCATGGTTCATTATGCCCCCGATGAATCAGCCACCTTCGCTCTGCTCTGCTGCCTGATTTATCGGGGGTTACACAAAGGCCACCCTTCGGGTGTCAATTGACTGGCAAATAAATCGATTCAATAATCCCGCCAACGGGCTTAATACTTTAATTTCTCCTGAGCCTCATTAATCAGCATCATTGCTTCTATCATTTCTTCCTGCATCTTCTGTTCTTGGGCTTTTCTCTCAGGATTGATGTGTTCAGTCGTATGCTGCTGGCTGAATTCAGCCAACTCCTCTTCATTAACGTTCATCATCATCACACACCTATCGCGGATTTCTTTCATATCTTGCAAAAAAGCCCAATTTGTGTACGAATATAAGGGAAAGTTGGCATTGAACAGTGTATTTATTGATTGGAGGATTCCTGTTTCTTCAATTTCTTCCTTTAACTTGCTTTGTATCAAGTTCTGGTATCTGTGGCGGCTAATATAGAACGAAGAAACCTCATTGACGAAGTTGACGTTGCCAATCGTATTGAAAGTCTCAATACTTGAAGTAAAAATCTTCTCGGTTGTTTCAGGAAATTCCAACTCACTAAGCATGAACGATGTCACATCCATAAATCCATTAATACCCAGACTGTCGAATTTTTCAGGATGAACTGCAAGTTCCTGCTGTAAGCTGCTGGCGTTGTGCAACAGTGTGTCTGCTTTCTCCAGCAGTTTTATAGACTGATCAAAGTCGTTGATAATCATCATCACCATTTCCTTTTTGGCTGATTCTTTTTTCTGGTGATCCAGGAAGGCCGCCGTTCCAAAGGTGAGTGCAATTGATATAGTGGTGGCGATGATTGAGAGAATGAATTGTTTGACCGATGACAAGCCGCTACCGGATTTTAGGGTTTTGGGTGTATGTAGTTTGACGTTCATAGACTTGAATGTTTTTGTTAATTTCATGCAAAAGTAGCGTTTTTTTCTCTGTTTGCGGCAATTGGGGATTCTTATAGTTTTATGATAGCCGCATTAAACTACTTTTTTAGGTGATTCCCCCTCAGCCTCGTCCTCGGTGATACAGGCAGTGAAGCCCATATCGCGCGAACGGTCATTATCAAACATGCAGTAGGTGACAAAGCCCTCGTCGCACAGGCGCCCCTCGCTGTCATGCAGGGTGACGTGCACAGTGTAGAAATTCTTCACGTTGCCAGTGATGCGGCCGCGCAGGGTAATTTGCGGGTCTCGGGTGGAAACTGGGCGACGGAATTTCACTTCCAGTTTGGTGGTGACTCCGGCTGCCTGAAGGCGTCGCGATAGGACCCAGTTGGCCAGTTCGTCAATGAGCGTACTGATGATGCCGCCGTGCAGGGTTTCTACCCAGCCGTCGTAGTTGATGCTGGGCGACCATGTGGTGACGACGTCCTCACCGTCTTCCCAAAATTCCAGATGCAGGCCAATGGGATTATTCGGGCTGCAGCCAAAGCAGTTGTAACCCTCTTTATTGAGGTATGGATTAATCAGTTTATTCATCTTGAGGAAAGAAATATTGTCTTCGTTGTTTGAGTTGTTTTATTTACTATGGATGCGGATGCCATTGTATTTGTTGTATTTATTGTTTTCCTTTTATCTGTTGTCGTTCAGTGACTTTTCGGTGGTGCCAAATCTCAAGACTGTTGATGGCGTTCTGCCACAGGATGTAGCAGCCGGGACCAGCCACCGACAGGGGACTGAGGTAGGTGTAAGCAATCCATACGGCAAATGCCGTGTTCTTCTGTCCGAGTCCCTGACCGCTCTCGATGACGGTGCCGAAGAAGTGCCCGATGTAGCGTCCCACGGCGAACTGAGCCAGGCAGATGAGCAGCGACACCAGTGCAATCGTGATGAGGAACAACAGGGGTGCCCCGCTATTGATGATGTTCTTCACCGTGCAGCCCGTGACAATGGTAAGCGAGATGCCCCACATGTAGAACGACAGGTCCTGGATGGCGACCAGCCGCTGCTGAACGCGCGGCAGGTAGTGCTTGACCAGATAGGCGGCAATCAACGGCAGCACCAGTACAAGGAACACCTTGTACATAATCATCCAGAAAGCTGTCCAGAAGCTGATATCGACATCGTTGTCGATGAGCGGGAACACCACAGGAACGGCAAACACCGTGACGATGTTGGACAAGAACACATAGCTGGTCATTGTTTCCAGGTTGCCGCCCAACTTGCCAGTTACCACGGGTGCGGCACTGGCTCCAGGACAGATGACGCACGTCAGGATGCCCTCCATCAGAATCAGGTCCTTGCCTTCCATCTCGAAGCCCAAAATCAGAGCCACCAACAGTATGACCAGAGCCACCTGGAATACCGACACCCAAAGGTGCCACATCGCAGGGCGCATCTTGTGGAAATCCACCCTCAGGAACGTAGTGAACAGAATCAGGCTCATGAACAACGGCAGGATGGTGTCGAATATCGGCTCCATTACTTCGCTCACCGGGTCAAGAGCGGGAATCCAATAGAATATGAGATAGATGACCGTGCCCGACACAATAGCGCTGGGCAACGTCCAATTCTTCAAAAAAGTGATGATGGTCTTCATAGCGCTGGCAAAATTACAATAAAATCTGTAGATGCGGGCTTGACCGATGGTAATTGGATGAAACAAAGTTTGTTTTTGTCGTGATTCCGAATGTTTTTTGGCTGATTTTGCAGGTATCCCGAAAATGTTAGGCCTGTCAAAGCGGGTTGGATTTGCCAATACCGATTAAAAGTTGTACTTTCGCAGTCGCAAATGAAGAAAGTGCTTGACAACATAGCGTTTTGGGCGGTTTGCGGGACGTGGTACGCGTTATCGCTGCTGCCCTTGTGGGTGCATTACCTGTTCAGCGATGTCCTCTTTCTGCTGGTAGCCTATGTGCTGCGGTATCGCCATCGTGTCATCTGGAAGAACCTTAAGGATTCCTATCCCGACAAGAGCGAATCGGAACTCAAACGGTTGCAACGGCAGGTTTACCACCACATGTGCGACCTGATTGCCGAGACCATTAAATACTCAACCATCAGCCACAAGCACATCATGCGCCGCATGACATTCAAGGGCAGTGAGCAGGTGGGCGAGATTTTGAACAGCGGCCAGTCCATAGCCCTCTTGCTGGGACATTATGGCAACTGGGAGTGGGTGACATCATTGGCATTATGGCTGCCGCCCATGAGGGAAGGTGTGGCTTTGGGCCAACTTTATCATCCGTTGGAGAACAAGGTGATGGACCGTGTGGTGTTGAAGATGCGCAATCGCATGGGACCTGTCTGTGTGCCCAAGAACGACACCCTGCGCTGGCTCATTGGACATAAGCAAGCCGGAAACCCCTCGATGCTGGGCTACATCAATGACCAGGTGCCCAAGTGGGAAAACATCCATCACTGGCTCACGTTCCTCAACCATGAGAACACCCCTGTTTTCACTGGCATCGAACGCATAGTCCATTCTCAGAACCAGGCTGTTGTCTATCTGGATGTCAAGCGCGTGGGACGCGGACGCTATGAGTGCGAATACCAGGTAATCACCCGCGACCCGTCGACGATGGGCAAGTTTGAACTGACTGACATCTATTTCAAGCTAATGGAGCAGACCATCAACCGTGCGCCACAGTATTGGCTGTGGAGCCACAACCGCTGGAAAAGGACGCGTGAGGAATTTGACCGCCGTTTCAAGGTCGTTAACGGCAGGGTGGTGGAGAAAAGCCACGATAATTGAAAAATTCTTGCCCATTCGAGCAAAAAGTCTTACCTTTGCACCACCAAGAAACTAATTGACTTAAAACTAAAAACATTAAACTCATGAACCGACTTTCGGACCGTATCAACGCACTGGCACCGAGTGCCACTCTTGCCATGTCACAGAAAAGTAGCGAGCTGCGTGCTCAGGGTGTGGACGTTATCAACCTCTCGGTAGGTGAGCCCGACTTTTTCACCCCCGACCACATCAAGGCCGCCGCTAAACAGGCTGTCGATGACAACTTCTCATTCTATTCACCCGTTCCCGGTTATCTGTCGCTGCGTCAGGCAGTGAGTGAGAAACTGCGTCGTGAGAATGGCTTGGAATACACCCCCGACCAGATTGTCATCGGTAACGGTGCCAAGCACGAGCTGTGCAATGCCGTCATGGCGCTTGTCAACCCCGGTGACGAGGTCATCATCCCCACACCTGCATGGGTCAGCTATATGCAGATGGTCAACCTCACCGGAGGCAAGAACGTGCTGCTGCCCTCCAGTATGGAGAAGAACTTCAAGGTAACTGCCGATGAACTTGAGGCCGTCATGACCGACAAGACCCGCCTCATCATCATCTGCTCCCCGAGCAATCCCAGCGGTGCCATCTATACTTACGATGAGTTGAAGGCTATCGCCGAGATGCTTGAGCGCCATCCTCAGGTGATGGTTATCGCCGATGAAATCTATGAGCACATCAACTATGTGGGCAAGCATGAGTCGTTGGCCCAGTTCGATGCCATCAAGGATCAGGTGGTCATCGTCAACGGTGTTTCCAAGTCCTATGCCATGACCGGTTACCGCATCGGTTACATTGCTGCTCCATTGTGGGTTGCCAAGGCTGTGACCAAGCTCCAGGGCCAATACACCAGCGGCGTTTCCTCGATTGCCCAGAAGGCTGCCGAGGCCGCTTATAACAGCTCCCAGGACTGCGTCGAGGAAATGCGCGTCGCCTTTGAGCGCCGCCGCAACCTGATTGTGGGTCTGCTGCAGGAAATCCCCGGTTTCGAGTTGAATATGCCCGATGGCGCTTTCTATGCCTTCCCCAAAGTGGAATATTACTACGGCAAGCGCTACGGTGATACCGTTATCAACGACGATAACGACCTGGCACTCTATCTGCTCAACGAGGCCCATGTTGCCACAGTGGCAGGTAGCGCCTTCTGCTGCCCGGGCTACATCCGCCTGAGCTACGCCACCAGCGACGAGAACCTGTGTGAGGCTGCCAAGCGCATCGCTGCCGCCCTCGCCAAGCTGGCTTGATTTATACGTTATTGAAATATCGATTGCCCGTTGTCCTTGCGATAGCGGGCAATATTTTTGCGGCATAGTAAAGCGTAATCCGATTTCTTCATGTGAAGAACGTCATAATCGAGTTTTTCTATGTAATTTTGCAGCCATGAAAGAAGAAATTAGAGGTAACATCTGTGTGTTTTGTGCATCCAGTGCCAACATTGACTCGCGCTATCTGGAGGCGGCACGCGATTTGGGCGGTTTGCTCGCCCGCGAGGGATGGCGTTGTGTAAACGGTGGCGGTGCTGTCGGGTTGATGGGCGCATTGACCGATGGCGTCCTCGATGCGGGTGGCAAGGTGACAGGTGTCATTCCCAAGTTCATGGTGGACAACGGCTGGTGCTATGACCGTCTTGACGACGTCGTCATTACTGCCGATATGCATCAGCGCAAGCAAATGATGAGCGAGATGGCCAGTGCTGTCATCGCCATGCCTGGTGGCGTGGGCACGCTCGAGGAGTTGCTCGAGACACTCACCTGGCGTCAGTTGGGCCTGGTCAAGGTACCTATTATCATCTTGAACACCATGGGTTACTATGACCCGCTGCTGGCGATGTTGCATCAAGCCATCGATGAGGGCTTCATGAAGGAATCCCACGCCCGCCTGTGGCGCGTTGCCGCCACACCTGCCGAGGCTGTCGCCCTGCTCGATGACATCAGCCCTGTGGAGTTTGAGTCCAAGTATTAACCATTCCCATGCCCGTCCACAGTCATCCCGCCGATACCGTCCAAGGAGCAGTGCAGCAACAGGCCTTGCTGCACCCTGCCGATACCGTTGAGGCATACTACGCTCCGCAGTACCTTGACGGCTTTCCAACCGTTGAGGCAGGAGATTCTGTCTTGGGCGACATCAATACACTGCCAGTGATGGAATTGCCCGAAACGGGACAGGCACAGCCCTTTGCCCGTTCACCCTTGCATGACACTCCGTCGATGGCGCTGCTGCTAGCGGGGTTGCTGGCGGTGGCATTGAGTTATCACACGGGCTACAAGTATATTGAGAACTTTTTCCACTACATGTTCTCGACGCGGCGGCGCGAGAATCTGTTTGAGGATCATACTGTCAACGAGACAAGCATCCTGGCCGCGCTTATAGCCAACACTTGTATAGTAGAGGGCTTTCTCATCTATCTTGCAGTGCAGCTGTTGCTGCCTTCACTGTCACAGTCGCTCCAGTCCAGTGTGTTTCCCCATATCACGGCCTACTGTGGCCTTGCGCTGGGATTTTATATCGTTCAATGGCTGATGTACAAGTTGTTAGGGTACACTTTCAGCGACAGGGTAGGCTCCAAACTGTGGATTGACGGCTTCAAGTCCACACAGGCTTTTCTGGGCTTGACACTGTTGCCTGTCCTCTTCCTGCTCATGTTGTATCCCGTTCATGGCAAATTGCTATTGGGCATTGCGGCAGTACTTTATTTGGTGGCGCGATTAATCTTTGTCTATAAGGGTTTTAGAATTTTTTATAGCAATTTGTCATCGATTATCTATTTTATTTTGTACCTTTGTGCCGTCGAAATCGTTCCACTTGTCATTATGGCGAGCGTAACGTACTGGATTAGTGGTATTTTACATACATAAATAACTACATGAGCATTAAGAAGATTCTGGTTTCTCAACCTAGACCAACCTCTGAGAAATCTCCTTATTTTGACTTAGAGAAGAAGTACGGTGTAGAGATTGTTTTCAGGCCTTTCATTAAGGTAGAAGGACTCACATCTAAGGAATTCAGGCAGTCTAAAATCAATGTGCCTGATTATAGTGCCATTATTTTGACGGCACGCACTGCCATCGACCACTTCTTCCGTCTGTGCAAAGAACTGCGTTATAATGTCCCCGACACGTTAAAGTACTTCTGTGTGAGCGAGACCGTAGCCCACTATCTGCAGAAGTATGTCATCTACCGCAAGCGCAAGATATTCTATAGTGAGTCTGGCAGGATGGAGGACCTTATCCCCATTATCGCCAAGCACAACAAGGAAACTTATCTGATGCCTGTGAGCGATGTGCACAACGATAAGGCCGTCGTCCTTGACAATAACAAGGTGAAGTATGTCAAGGCTGTGATGTACCGCACCGTGAGCAACGACTTCAAGCCGGGCGAGGTGTTTGACTATGATATGCTCGTGTTCTTCACACCTGCCGGCATCAAGTCGTATATCACCAATTTCCCCGACTACATGGACCGCAAGGTGGTTATCGCTGCCATGGGTTCCACCACGCTCGAGGCTGCCGCCAACGCCGGTCTGACGGTTGACGTGACCATCACTCCCGAGACCCCGTCGATGGCCAGTGCTATCGAGTATTACCTCAAGAACAGGATGTCGGATGAAGTGAAGGCCCCCAGGATGGCACTCAAGCCGATGAAGGTCGACAAGCCCGCCGCACCTGCCGCTCCCCAGCCTGAGCCTGATGCTGCTGCCGACGAGTTGTTTGCCAAGCGCTCGGCTGCTGCCAAGAAAGCTGCTGCTACCCGCAAGGCTAAAGCCGAGGCTGCCGCTGCTGCCGCCGCCAAGCGTTCGGCTGCTGCCAAGAAGGCCGCTGCCACCCGTAAAGCCAAGGCTGAAAAGAAATAAAATCCGTTGTAACGGTAAGATATTGATGGGGCATGACAAGAGCGTGCCCCATCTTTTTAGTTGAACTTTGCAGCGCCTCTGCCATCGAAAGTGCGCTTTCATGGCATTGGGTTTGCCAAAGTTTTGGTAATTTTGCATCCGGAATGGATTACAAGTTAAGTAAAGACGAAAAACTGTGCAGCCGCACTGCTGTCAACCGCCTCTTTGACGAGGGACGGTCGCTGATGGCGTTCCCGCTGCGTGCCGCCTACAGGTTGCGGCCACGTGGCGAGCATCCCGTGCAGTTTCTCATCTCCATTCCCAAGAAGCGCATCCGCAAGGCCGTGGGGCGTGTCACCCTGCGCCGTCGCGTGCGTGAGGCCTACCGCCTGAACCGCCGCCAGTTGCTGGTACCTGTGCTCGAACAGCAAGGGTGGGGAGTGGACATCGCCTTTGTCTATCTGGACAACACGCCAGCCACTTATAGCGTCATCAACGAGAAAATGGTCAATCTGCTCAACCGCATCGCCCAGGCTGCAACCGAGCAGCAACCGCCCACCGACGAAACGCCGCAATCATGAAAATCTTCGATGAAATCTGGCATTTTTGTCGTGAGGTTTTGCACTTCATCGGTTGGCTGTTGATACTGCCCATCCGCTTTTACCAGAAGTTTATCTCTCCGCTCACCCCTCCCACGTGCCGTTTCACGCCCACATGTAGCCAGTATGCCATCGAGGCGATACGCAAGCATGGCCCCTTCAAGGGCTTGGCACTTGCGGTGTGGCGCATCCTGCGCTGTAATCCTTGGGGTGGCAGTGGCTATGACCCGGTGCCTTAGTTTCTGGTTTCTAGTAGTTCTTGGTTATTTACTTGAAGTCTAAAATGGATATTCTCGACTTCCATACTCATAGGCTTGACGCCACCGCTGCTCTCATCTCGGTAGACCCGCGACGGTTTGACCCGCAGCCCGGTTTGTGGTATTCGGTGGGTTTTCATCCGTGGGACACTGCCAATGGCGTGACCGATGCTGATTTTGACCTGCTGAAGCAATGTGCCCGTCATCCCCAGGTGCTCGCTATCGGCGAGACGGGACTGGATGCCCTGCGTGGCGGCGATATGGCACTACAGGAAGCGCTGTTTGTGCGTCATCTTCAGTTGGCGCATGACTTGGGTCGCCTTGTCGTGGTGCATAGCGTGAGGACGTCTCGACAGGTGCTTGATGCCCGTCGGCGTGCTGGCTTGACCGATGTGCCGCTTGCCATCCACGGTATGCGCAGCAATGCCCATGTGGCACGCACATGGCTCGATGCGGGTTGCTACCTCTCCTTCGGCGCTCGTTTCAACCCTGCCGCCCTGCAGGTCACCCCGCTCGACCGCTTGCTCATCGAGACCGATGACACTTCCGTTCCCATCTGCGACGTCGCCGACCTCGTTGCCCAATCCCTTCACCTCACCGTTGAAGAACTCATCCGCACCGTCACCGCCAATGCCCGCCACCTCCTCAACCCATCTTCCCATAACTAAACAATAAGCACCGATTTGCCTCACGCTAAGACGCCCTATGCTCGCCTTGCTCGCAGTTTAGAGTTTAGGGTTTAGGGTTTAGAGAGGCTCCGCACCCGATTTGCTTCACGCCAAGACGCCCTATGCTCGCCTTGCTCGCAGTTTAGGGTTTAGTGTTTAGAGTTTAGAGGGGCTCCGCACCCGATTTGCGATGCTCGATTTGCCTCACGCTAAGGCGCAAAGCCGCGAAGTTTTATATATGGCATCCGCTTTGTATTTGTTGTGTTTCTTGTTTTCTATACTTTGCGCCTTAGCGTCTTGGCGTGGGGGGATGCGTTGACGGCCACGCCAGGCAATGATGCTCGCGTTGCTCGCGGTTTCGGGTTTAAATGTGAGAAAAGGAAAGGCACGCCGTTTTGGATGTTTGGCGTGCCTTTATAAAGCGTTGTGTTTTGATTGTTGCTTACTTTTCCACGAGGGCTTCGCGTGCCTTGGTGGCTCGGGGTCCCTTGGGGGCGGTTGAGGTGCCCTCCTTGGCCTTGGTGGTGGCAGTATCGGAGTCTGTCACAACATCCTTGGCCTGACTGTAGTAATAGTATCCGGCGGGACAATAGGCGGTGTACTGGTAGAAGTGGGGGTCGGTTGCCATAATCAGGTCTCCGTTGCGGTCATATCCGTAGTACAGGTACTCGCTGTCACCGTCGTAGTAGTAGATGATGAGGCGGTCGCCACGGATTTGCCAATCGAAATCCACAAAATCCATACCACCGTAGTAGGTGTAGTAGGTGTAACGGCCGGTGTAGTTGCTGTAGAAGTCGTAACGCACCTGATCACGTCCGATAATATCATATTCACCGTAGCCGTCGTGTCCGTAATAGGAAACCCAGCTGCCCACGATGTCATCAACATAGTAGGGGGAATCCCAGTTGTCGTCGCATGAGACCATTGTCATCGACAGCGCTGCAAGAAGCAGCATGTAGTATATCTTTTTCATAGCGCTTGAATTTTAATAGATTGATAATTGTTGCAAATATACTGATTTTATTTGGGAAAAGTCCCAATAGTTTGAAAAAATGCGCGTGCCACCGGTGTGAATGAGCGGCACGCGCCACCCAGAAATTACGTGATTTAGAAATTCACACCTAGATTTATCGTGAAGCACCCGCCATGGGTGTCGTCAAAGTTATCTTGCCCGATGTTTGCCAGGCCGATGTCATAGCTGGCATCCAGATAGAGCATATTGTATCCCACTCCACATCCGATTTTGAGTCCGCCGTCAAAGCGGTTGAAATAGTCGTTTTCGAAGGAGCTGAACGCGGTTCTCGTGCCGTAGTTCTTGATGTTGCCGTCGGTGCCGATGGCGAGGTAACCGCCTGCATAGGGCTGGATGCTCGTCTGGTTGCCGACGAAGTGCTTGTACTTGATGAGCAGGGGCACCTCGAGATAGTTGAGGTCGTAGGTGAACTTGTCGTGCCCTGAACCGCTCTTGCCGCCCTTCTGGGTATAGTACAGTCCTGTTTCGAGGAACAGCGGAGCTCGGTAGGTGAGCTGGGTGCCGGCTGCCAATCCGATGTTCAGTCCGGTCTTGGGGCTGCTGCCGTCTAACAGAGGACTCTCGCTATTGACGTGGGAGACATTCATGCCCACACGCAGTCCGAAGTAGTACCGGTGCCAGGCGATATACTCGTTGCCGTGGCGTCCCACCGTCTGTACGCGGGGGCGTCCCCCATAGGGGTATCCATATTGTGCGATGGCTGGCAGTGCAAGCGCCATGCACATCAGGGTGAGAAGTAAAGTCTTTTTCATTGTCGTCAAGTTTTAAGTTGTTTGTTTTCTTGCCTTTTAGACAACAACCCATAGCCGAAGTTTAAGGCAGGACTTTACCAAAAACGATGAGCACCCCCGAATTACCGACCAAGGGCACAAATTGAACGACAAAACGGCAGGGAAATACTACCGCAAACAGTCAAGAAACAAGAGGAAAATGATGGTGATGTCAAGCTGCCGGGGCCGGCAGGAGACCCGAGAGGATGCCGCGCTGGAACAGGTGGCAGACGACGAGTGCCGCAACGGTGAGTACAATGAAAACCACACACCACAACTTGTATTGGCGCCGCCATTGTCCCTCGGCTAGGCGGCAGAACACAAACATGGCTACGGGTACAAACAACGGTTCGATGGGCAGGACATAGCGTGCTGTGGAGCCTGCCATGACATAGGCCATTGCCGCGAAGGAAATGGCGGGCCACCAGGGCCATGCCCCCATGTTCTCGCGTCGTCGCCAACTGATGACCGCAAAATAGAACAGGGCAGTGCCGCCCACCAGATACCAGCCCCAAGTCATCCTGCTGAGAAGGTTCAGAAAAGATTGGTGCTCATAATAATTCCAGGGCAGAGGAATGATAAACTGGACAGACATGGTGAGGGGCAGCATCAACATGCGGTGCCATGGAGAGTAGAGGAAATAATAGTCAAGCACCTCGCGGTAGAGGAGCTGCGACTCGCCCGTAATATAAAACCGCTGCATATCCCAACCGCCACCGATAATCTCGGCGTGGCGCTCAAACGAATAGGAGGCGAAATGGTCTCCTACAAGCAATGCTATAAAGAACACAGCAAACATCGCCAGTGACATCATCCAGTCGCGGCGCCAGTTGGGCAATGCCATGACGATGATGCCCAAAGCGATAAAATACAGATAGGTGGTGCGCACGCCCGCCATGAGCAAACAAGCAATCACAAAGAGCGCAAAGTCAAGCCATGGGCGGTGCCGCTCCTCGTCGATTGCCGTCATAGAAGCTAACGCAAATGCCGCCATAGTCATAGACAGGTAGATAGAGCCTTCCTTCAAGACACTGGTGCCAATCATCAGGTAGTAGAAGAGGATGGCTGTCAGGAACATGCCGCCGTTGAGCAGAACCGTTGGAGATGCCGAAACGCGCCCTATCAGCAACCGGCGAGTGAACATACCGGTGAGTACGACCGAGAGAAGCGTGAATGACATATTCATGGCTACGGGCCACACGACACTGATGCCGAACAGTTTCCACAGGGCGACCATCATCAGCGGGAATCCAGGGAAGGGGATTTCTCCCAGTCGTGTATTGCCGTAATAACTGTCCAGCGCCCATCCATAATAGCCGCGGGCATCGTTCTGAACATTAGGTATTCTCAGGGAGTAATCCTCTACATGGCTCCAGTTGTACATGCGGGTATAGTCAATGGCTATCAGGAAAACCGTGAGCACAAGCAGCAGGATGAGTGATGCTGTGTTGCTTCCACGGGCGCGTGTGAGCACGATGCGGGGAATGATATAGGCCACAGCATTGGCCGCAGTGATGCGAATCCCGTCGTCAATGCCATAATGCAAGGATGCCAACACGGCGAGTACAGCAAATACTGTCAACTCGACGAGCATCAACACTAATTGCGGCATTGTCAATCTGTTTCCTTTAGTCATTATCCTATCTGTTCCAACTGATTCACAGGCGTTACTGAGGTGTAATGCACTTTGAAAAGGCTTGATTATTCATTGCAAAAGTAGAACTTTTAGTTGTCATTGACAAATTTTTTGCTTCATGCTTTATTTTTTCGGGCAAAATATCTAATTTTGTATGTTTGATTCGGTTGAAAACACTGTCTTATGGCTAACGGGTTACTGAAAATAGATGTCGATAGCGTGCTCAGGAAAAGACTGTCCACGCACTATCGCTATATACCGCGGTTTGCAGTACGTTGGCTCGAACGCACAATCTGCCAGGACCAGCTTAATGACATCCTCACGAAGATGGCAGGTAAAAACGGTGTTGATGCTGCTACTGCTGCCCTTAACGAAATGGACGTCAAGGTGGATGCTACCGGGCTTGACCGTCTGCCCGAGGGACGCTTCATGTTTGTGTCCAACCACCCGCTGGGCGGACTTGACGGCTTGGCGCTGATTTCGCTGCTGGGACACCGTTATGACCGTCGCATCAAGTTCCTGGTCAATGACCTGTTGATGGCAGTGGAACCACTGCGCGACGTGTTCCTTCCCGTGAACAAGTATGGCAAGCAGTCGCGTGCCAATGCCTCCCAGATTGAAGAAGCGTTGAACAGTGACAGCCAGTTTATCACATTCCCGGCGGGATTGTGCTCACGCATGCAGCCCGATGGGTCCATTGCCGACTTGCCGTGGCAAAAGTCGGCTGTTGTCCAGGCTGTGAACTCTCAACGCGACGTCGTGCCCGTATTTTTTGATGCCCGCAATTCGAAGTTCTTTTACCGTTTTGCCAAGTGGCGCAAGCGTCTGGGCATCAAGTTCAACATTGAACTGATATTCCTTCCCAAGGAGATGCTCAAGCAGCGTGGCGCGACCCTGCATGTGTTAATTGGAAATCCTGTACCCTGGTCTGAACTTGATATGTCCAAGCCCAAACAGGAGGCGGCGCGATTGCGTGATATTGTCTATGCAATGGCGCCTAGAGCAACTAAACCGTAAAATTGCCTATGGAACAGATTATTAATCCCATCCCCGTTGAACTCATCGAGCAGGAACTCACGCCCGAACGTTTGTTGCGTCACACCAACAAGGCCGAGAACGACATCTATGTGGTCTCCGCTCACAATGCGCCCAACACAATGCGCGAGATTGGACGCCTGCGCGAGATTACTTTCCGTGCCGCAGGTGGCGGCACTGGCAAGGCGTGTGATATCGACGAGTTTGACCTGATGGAGCCACCTTGCCAGCAGTTGCTCGTGTGGAATCCCGATAAAAAGGAAATCATCGGAACCTACCGTTTTATCTGCGGTTGGGACGTGAAGGTGGAAAATGGTGTGCCGCGCATCGCCACTGGGCACATGTTCAAGTTCAGCGACAGGTTCCTGAATGAAATCCTGCCCGTCACCATCGAGTTGGGACGCTCGTTTGTGCGTCCCGAGTACCAATCGACGCGCGAGGGAGTGCGAGCGCTGTTTGCACTCGACAACCTGTGGGACGGCCTGGGCGCATTGACCATCATCTACCCAAAGGTCAAGTACATGTTCGGCAAGATGACGATGTACCCGAGTTACGTGCGCGACTGCCGCGACATGCTGTTGTGCTTCCTCAACCTCTACTTCAAGGACAAGGAAGGCCTGGTAGTGCCCATCGACCCGCTGCCCGACACCCGTAACGATGATCCCGAACTGATGTCTCAATTTGTGGGCAACGACTTCCGTGAGGACTACAAGCGGGCGAACGCGTTCATCCGCCAGCACGGCATTAACATCCCGCCGCTGGTCAACGCCTACATGGGCCTGTCGCCCAAGATGCTATTGCTGGGCACCGCCATCAATCGCGAATTTGGCGACGTGGAGGAAACGGGCATTCTCATCAACCTGGACGAAATTGCCGACGAGAAAAAGCGACGTCACATCGACTCCTATCTGGCAAACATCGTACGATAATCAGAACTCATCATGATGGCAAAAAAAGTCCTAACATCTTTTATCTTCGCTCTTACCTTGTGTTGTGCTATTGCCACATCGGCACAGGTGCCAGCAGACTCAACCCTCTTGCGTGTTCTCCAGGTAGATACTACTACTCAAGTTTTGAATTGTGTCGGCTGCACTCCTAATCTAAAGTATAAGTGGTTCCAAGAAACGGTGCATGGAGATCCTACCGGTTCAATTATTGATCCTGTCTACAATTTTGATACGTGGATGGGACCGAAGTATAAGTTGGGCTTTTTTGCCAATGCCGGCAACAGCGAATTGGCGCCCTACTACATTGCCAGCAACAATGGCGGCATCTTTACGCAGCAGTATTCGGCACTTGTGCAAGCTAGCATTAGCCACCCCCTCTATGATTACAAACGTGTCACCTGGGGTGCAGGCTTTGAAGCTTGGGGCGGTTATTCCTCCAGTACAGGCTATGAACGGTATACTGGCAACGGTCAGTTTGAGGTGCAGAAACAACACCCTGCAGTAGCATGGATTCAGCAGGCCTACGTTGAGGGCAAGTACCGCAGCATCTATGCCGTGGCGGGACAGAAATACAAATCTTCACCCATTGTTAACGGGGAATTGAGCAGTGGCGATCTCGTGTGGAGTGGCAATGCCCGCCCGCCAGTGGGACTGCGTGCCGGTTTCTTCGACTTCCAGAACATCCCGTTCACTGAGGGCTGGGTGCAAATAAAGGGTGAGTTCGGCTACTTCCGCCAGTTTGACGACAAGTGGCTTGAGAATCACTACAACTATTACAACCACTTCATCACAACGGACTATTGGCTTCATTACAAGAGCCTGCACTTCCGCACTGACCCCAATCAGCCTGTTGTGTTCACCATCGGCGCCCAGTCGGCGTGCCAGTTTGGTGGAAACGCCACTTACTATGAGGACGGTCAGGTGACTAACACCGTCAAAATGAAAACCGATGCGAAGGCCTTCTTCCGCACGTTTATTGCCGGTAGTGGTGGGAAGAGTGCCGGAGATTCGTTTGTCGAGGGCAACCATCTGGGCTCTTGGGACATCGCACTGGAATACAAATTAGCTACTCACCGCACCCTTCGTGCCTATACCCAGTGGCTGTGGGAAGACGGCTCGGGCATCGGTAAGATGAACGGCTTTGACGGCCTGTGGGGACTGGAATACCGCAATGCGTTTGGGGGATCCTTGATTGAAGGCGCTGTCATCGAGTACATTGACTTCACCAACCAGAGCGGTCCCATCCATTGGACACCCAACGACAATCCAGGCACACCCATCACCAGCCACTCATCGGGTGCCGACGATTACTACAACAACTACATCTACAACGGCTACCAGAGCCGCGGCATGTCCATCGGCTCGCCCTTTGTCAAGTCGCCGCTCTACAACCAGGACGGCTACATGCGCTACCGTGACAATGTGCTGCGCGGTTTCCACGCCGCTGTCAGCGGTTGGCTGCACGAGGCCTGGTCTTACAGACTGAAGGTCTCTTACCGCAAGGCATGGGGCACACCCATCATTCCCCGTGCTGGCAGTGTCGACGACGTTTCGATGGCTCTCCAACTCAATTATCGTCCGTCGTTTTATGGGCCGTGGCGTGTGAATGCCACAGTGGCTATGGATCGCGGTTCGCTCTACGGCAACAATTGGGGAGTACAAATTGGTATTTCCTACAATGGTTTAATATAAGAAACAATGAAAAAGGCCGCAATATATATCATTTCATTATTCATCCTGTTAACATTGGGTTCATGCACCCGCAACCACGGTGACATCGGCATTTGGTTCGGCACATGGCACGTTGAGCAGATTACTGCCAACGGCACGCCCGTCAACGTCGAGGGCGACTACTTCTTCCAGTTCCAGAGTAAGGTCTTCAGGGTGTCGCAGGTGTATGGCCACGAGCAAATGGTGGCAAGTTACGGCACATGGGAGGAGAGCGATGGCGGTAGCAAAATGACCGTATCTTTCCCTGACCCCACAGTGTATTATATCGTGATGCCTGGTTTGGAAGACTACAACGATTTCACCATTACTTCCAAGTCATCAAGGGAAGTGACTTTTACCAAAAGCGACGAGACAGGCACAGCCTATGTCTATCATCTCGTGAAACAGCCGTAAAAAACGAAGTTGAGCTAGAGAGTTTGGTGTAGAGACGCAAAATTTTGCGTCTCCAATCATGAGGCGCCATCCACATGCCTCCCTTGAGACGCAAGATTTTGCGTCTCTACATTTTTAAAATTTCGTCGAGATAAAGGCTCGCGTTAGCCCCTACGGGGTATGGGCCTACTTGGAGTTGATGAAATCCTGGAACGCCTGTTTGTAGCTGTCGCCGATGGGGATGTACACGTCGCCAAAGACGATGCGGTTGCGCTCAATCTCGCGTATTTTGCTTTTCTGCACAATGAATGAGCGGTGAACCCTGATGAATCGCGATGTGGGCAGCATCTGCTCGATAGCCTTCATGTTCATCAGTGTGAGGATGGGGTGCTGCGATTGCTCGGTGTAGATTTTCACATAGTCTTTCAGCCCCTCAATATATTTGATGTCGTCAAGTTGGATTTGCAGCAGTTTGTACTCGCTCTTGACAAAGATGCTGGTCGGCTCCTCCTGGGCAGGTGTCGAGGATTGCTCATTCTGCTGCACGAGTTGGAACCATTGCAGCGCTTTGTTGCAGGCCTCCAGGAAGTCGGCATAGCTGATAGGTTTCAACAGGTAATCGAGCGCATTGACCCTAAATCCGTCCACTGCATACTGGTTGAAAGCGGTGGTGAAAACGATGCGGGTGCTCTCGGGAATCATTTTACTCAGTTCCAGTCCGTTTAACTCCGGCATCTGGATGTCCAGAAACAGCAGGTCCACAGGTTCATTGCCGATACCGTGCAGGGCATCGGTAGCGTTGTTGTATTTCCCGCAGAGTTCGAGGAACGGAATTTTCTTCACATAACTTGCCAGCAGCTCCACGGCCAGCGGCTCATCGTCAACTATAGCACACTTGATAATCATCTGGTCTTAACAATAATTTTAGAGTAATATTCCTTGCCATCGTCAGTCAATCCTTTCTCCCAGGTGTAACGGTCAGGGTACATGAGTTCCAGGCGACGGCTCACCTGTTCCAACCCGATGCCCGAGCCGCTCTTGTCGTTTTCTCGTTTGGGATAGTAGGAGTTGCGAATCTCACACAAGACTTCACCATTGGCCTGATTCAAGTCTATCTTGATTTCGCCTTTACCTTGAGGTGAAATGCCATGCTTGAATGCGTTCTCAAGAAGTGAGATGAAGATGAGCGGAGCAACCGGTGTGGAGTCATTGGGCTGTACATTGATGTTGTTGATGATTTTCACATTGTCGGTTACTCGTATCTTCATCAGTTCAATGTAATTCTTCATGAAGTCGGCCTCTTTGGAAAGTGGCACAAAGTCCTGCTGGTTCAAATAGAGTACATGACGCAGCAGTTTGCTCAGCTCACCTACTGCTGTTTGTGCCTTGTCTTGATCAAAGGCGATGAGGGCGTAGATGTTGTTGAGCGTGTTCAGCAAGAAATGTGGATTCAACTGGTTGCGCAGGTTGCTCAGTTCGGCCTCGGTGCGCGCTGTTTCTACTTCCTTGCGCACCTCTTCCAGGTGTTGCCATCGCTGATACATGCGTACCGCCACCGAAAGCGCGATAAACAGGATGTGCCACAATAACAGATAGAAGTAACCTTGAATGCGTGGAGGATGATTCTTCGGCCCCCTGTTGCCGAAATCAATCAAATCAGACAGTAACTGGTGATTGGTCCAACGCCACACGTCAGTAAATAATACGCCCAAAACCAGTACCAGTATATTGAACAGGATGAATTTCTTCCAGTCTTTTTTCTTGACGAGGTAACGTGGTACAAGCCATAAAAAGTTCAGGTAGAAAACAATCATGCATGAGAAAGGCGCACCGAGCGCGCGTGCATATCGTGCCCATGCCTGCGTCCAAGAATTCTCAGAACTATGGAAGAACAATGGCGCGATGATGACCACCGACCAGCACAGGATGTGCAGCAGCAGGTAGCGGTATTGGGTCTTGTTCCCTTTGAGTGGGTCACTCATATCAGTAATCAGTTTATATGGTTTATAATGCAAAGATAATCAACTGACTCATCATGTACAACTATTTTAGACTAAAAAGTGTTTTTCCAAGACAGAGGAGTCACTATTACAGATAAGAATTTGCACCAAATCTGGCCCTCTCACTTTTTGATATTTTTGATAGGTAATTATAATTATAAATAATGTGTAGGGTGAAATACACTTACTGAATATGATGAATAATTGAAGGATAACGAATAAAATATTGAATTTTCATTGAAAAAAGTCTATAAATATGTTGGCATATTTGCAGAGTGTCATTATCTTTGCAACTCAAACCAAATTTTTAAGTATATTTGTTCAAATGGAGACTACAACATTAACAAAAAAACCAAGAAAAAAGAAAGCGCTCGTGAAAAGAAAACGTGACCGTTTACAATTGATCACTGATCTGATCAAGACGAATTGCATTGGTAGCCAAAGTGAGTTGGCCGACATGCTGCGTGAGCACAATATCAATGTGACTCAGGCTACATTGTCCCGCGACTTGAAGGCCTTGAAGATTTCTAAGGTCGCTACCGACCGTAACACTTACATGTATATCATTCCTGACAGCAATCAGTTGCAAGACAGGCTGTTGAGTATGCGTCAGACCGATGCCCATGCTGCTAAGCAGGTGGGTCTTGTGTCGGTGACGTTCTCGGGTAATCTGGCTGTCATCAAGACGCGCAACGGCTATGCTCCCGGTTTGGCATACGACATTGACATGAGTCGTCCTCCCGAGGTGCTTGGAACGATTGCTGGCGCCGATACAGTGGTTGCTATCCTTGCTGAGGGAGTGACCCACGACGAGGCCAGGGCCGTCTTTGAGCAGTTCATGCCCAAGAACTCGCCCCATGTCCTCGGCTCGGCTCAAACGCCTCTTGTTGATGATTAAAGTAGGCATTATTGGGTGTGACAACATGCGTGCCGCTGAGCTGGTACGTGTCCTCATCAACCATCCCGATGTGGAGTTGAAATGGGTGACAGGCAGCGCTCCTGTAGGTATGCGGTTAGATAGCATCGTGTCAGGTCTGGTGGGTGAATGTGACCTTAGGACAGGACCTCAGGGTGCGCTCGATGATGTTGATTTGATTTACTTGTGTGGCAAACGCGTTGAGGCCGTCGAATGGCTGTCGGCAACTGACTTGCCCGAGGGTTTGTCGGTCATCGATATGAGTGGCATTCACAATCTGGATTATGGCGACAGCGCAGCGTCATGGAAATATGGCCTCTCTGAGATGCAACGACGTGTGCTCGTGCATGACACGCGGCTGGTGACTGTGCCTGGCGATGTTGCAACGGCATCGTTGCTCGCTCTGATGCCGATGGCTCGTAACCTGCTCTTGAACAGCCCTATTGAACTGAAAGTGGCATTGGGCACCAGTGCCTTGACCAATGAGGGCAAGACAGTTGACGGCTTGGATACCACCGCATGGGCTGATGACCAGCAACAGGAGATTGTCTGCGCTTTGCTTCAATGCCAGTCGAGCTTTGACCAACCCGTTACCTTGACGGTTACACCGCTGGCTGAACGACGCACACTCACTGTCGATGCACGTTTCAAGTGCGGTATCGATGCCGAGATGGTGCATCAGCTCTACGAGCAATACTACGATGACCACAACTTTGTGTTCATGGTTGACCGTCCTGCTGCCACTGCCGAAGTCGAGAACACCAACAAGTGCCTCATCAGCATTGACAAGGATGACCATAGCGGCTATCTCTCCATCCATGCAGTGATGGACGTCCTGCTCAAGGGCAGTGCCGGCACTGCAGTACATGCGATGAACCTGATGTGTGGACTGCATGAGCGCGTGGGACTTGCTCTGAAAGGAACAGGGTGTTAACAGCGACAAAACAGACATTAACATTATATATAATCAAACAAATACCATTAAATCATGTCAGTGAATAAAGTCATTCTGCTGGGCCGTGTGGGCCGAGACCCGGATGTGCGTTATGTTGCACAAAATCAGCCCGTTGCATC
>JAEEGF012078096.1_pt1 | contig 35595 bp, 24 predicted proteins | sample 9134171 | NCBI WGS metagenome assembly JAEEGF01 (sample SAMN16246542, study PRJNA631951) | gut metagenome | biome: gut microbiome; feature: rumen; material: AP-attached | host: Bos | place: Iran: Karaj | collected 2018-10
GTTGAAGAAATGAGCAAGTTACTGAGCATATGCATCCCGAGTTTTAACATGGAGGAGTACCTGAGCCGTTGCGTGGACTCCATGCTTGTTGATGAGGTACTGGACCAGCTTGAGATCATCATCGTCAACGACGGCAGCAAGGACGGTACCCTTGCCATTGCCAACGATTACAAGCAGCGATATCCGCAGTCGGTGGTTGTCATCGACAAACCTAACGGCCATTACGGCTCTTGCATCAACGCATCGCTTAAAGTAGCGACAGGAAAGTACTTCCGCATCGTCGATGCCGACGACTGGGTGGACAGCAAGGCTCTTGCCCAACTGGTGACGAAACTCAACGATTTGGATGTGGACTGCGTCTGCACCAAGTATGCCACACGATGTGATGATAAAATGGAAGTTCAGCCTTTGGTGGCTCCTTTCAATACCTTGCTTGACCTGAATCAGTTCAAGTTGCCCATTGAGTGCTTCCACATGCACTGCTTGACTTATAAAACAGAGTTGTTGAGAAAGATTGGTTATAAACAGACTGAAGGCGTGTGCTATACCGACACTGAATACCTATACGTCCCGTTATCCTGCTCTAAGAATATCTATTTCATGGATATTGCAGTGTATCAGTATCTGCTGGAGCGTGGTGGGCAGTCAATGGCTCATGCTCAAGTGGTGAAGAATAATTGGCATTTCCTCAAGGTGATAAAATCAATTAGCGATACTCATCGTGCGAATTTACCCTTCAACAGCAACGAACCACACATCTGGTCCTTTGCCCAAAGCAACTTGATTGAATGGGCTGCTGTCATCTATATCTTTTATCTCGAATTTGACGGGGAAAAGGAAACTATTCTTCGGAACTCGATAGCCGAACTGCGTCGGGAGGGATTATTGCGTTTCAATGGTTTTTGGTCAAAGATGAGAATGGCCATCTTCTACTTGTGGTACTTCAGTGGTGAAAAACTATCTAAATATCTGACACAGCCGTTCCGCAAACTTAAACGGTAGAATAGAACTTTCCCATATCGGGATGAAATACCAACAAGAAAGCCGACTCTTATTGAAGTCGGCTTTCTTGTTGTCTTGGCCAATGGCTGGCTATTACCACTGCTCCTTGAGCAGATAGTCAATCAGGACTGTGGTGTCGCTGATGTCGATGTAATTGTCGTTGTTGCAGTCGGCATTGGTGGTGTCAAATTCGACTGTCTCGTCATTCAGCAGATAGTCGATAAGGCGGGTGGCATCAGCAATATCGACGTAGCCATCCTTGTTCACATCGCCGCGCACTCCGGCAACGGGCATATCCTCTTCGCCGTCAACCCACATGTAGCAGAACAGGTAGCGGTCTTCGATATTGTCGATGCGGTTGGCTTCGCCGGTGGTGATGTCCACCTCATAGAGCGACGTGTCATATTTGCCGTTGGTCTTCCAGTTCTTGTCGGGAAGGGGGTTCCAGTTGCCGTAGTCATCAAATCCCAGTCCGCTATTGTAGTAGCCCATCCAGTACATCTTGTTCGGGTCATTCTTGCTGAAGCATGCAGCTTGGCGCTTCACTTGGGTCATGTAGCCCGTGTTCATGCGGTTGTCATCCATGATGAGGCCAGTCTTGAGGTCAAATTCATAGAGATGTGAGCCCGTGAGGTCGCCGTTGATGTCGTAGTACTTGCCGTTCTCGGCGGGGAATGCAGCAGTTGCACCGCTGGTCAGGGCAAATGCGCGACCCTCGCTGTTGATGGCAAAGGTGACGAAGTTGCTGTAGTACAGGCCAGGAGTAATCTGGGTGATTTCCATCTTGTCCAGGTCGATGGTGCAGATAGCATAGCCGCTGTCGGTCGAGTCGGCAGCCTCGTCGGCAAAGAAGTCGGGGTCGTTGAGGATGGAGTCGGGCAGGTACTTGTGGGTGATGTGGAACAGGCCATAGACCTTGCCGTCCTTGGGGTTGACGGCCATGCCTGCCGATTCCAGGCAGTCCCAGGCGGGACGGATTTCAGAACTGAGCAGGTCGCCGGTCAGTGCATCCCACTTGCGCACGGCAAAGCGGGTCGTGTCGTTGACCGAGGCTCCAGGAACAACCTGGGCTCCGCTGTTGCTGTCCATGTCGGTGCGCGACATGATTGTGGTGAGCACGCCTTTATAGATGATGGCACCCGAGTTGCCGTACATCATATTGAAGTTGGATGCCCACTCGGCCTTATCATTATCGGTGAACTTGCCGTTGCTGTAGAAGTCGGCCTTATTGACGGCGGGATATTTCTCAGGCTTGTGGAGTGTGGTACCGTCCCATTCCATCTTGTACATGCCTTGCTGAACGATGAAAATAGGCTTTCCCAAAGTGTAGTTGTAACCCACATACTCGGTATAGAAACCGTTGGGATAATCGTCATCGCGACTGGTTTGGTAAATACCGCGCAGGGTGACACCTTGCGCAACGGCGCTAAGTGTAAGGGCAGCCATCAGTGTGGCTACTGTAAATCTGAAAGATTTTGTCATGTCTTAAATGTTAATGTTGATGTTAATGATTAAATAAAGTGTGTGTGGAGGTGCTCTGATTATACAGAATGACCGCAAAAGTAGTATAAATATTTTAATTGTGCAAGCAAATCACCAAAAATTGTAGCATTTGGTTCCCTAAATGTCCAGAATTGCTGCCAAATTGCGGTTTTTTAGCAAGTTTTATTCAATAAGTTGCTGATTATTAGTAAAATGTGTTGAATTTGGGTAAAAAAAAGACAAATTTTAGGTCAAAAAAAATCAAAATCTCCTAATGGTTTTTGGCTATTTTTATAAAATCGTATGTGTCGTGACTCTAACTTTGCACTCGAAAAAAACCTCTTGACCCTCATATATTGATGATAATTACTGGACGCTGTATTTACCCAAAGCGTTATGATAAGATGGCTGGAAACATTTTAACCCGGTTTCCGGCCTATTTCATTTTTTATGGCGCCACCTGTATTTGATGATTTCTCTCCACGGTCCTCAAACAAAACTCAACGACCGATTGTGAAAAAATGTTGTAGCTGATTCTTTTTTGCTCTGGCGTGTTACAGGGTTTACGACATTTATATTAATTTAGCGGGTTGAAACCGACCCTTAGCGGTCAACTGGATTTTATAATGAAACGTATTCTATTAATAATTAGTTTATTGACTATCGTCAGCGTGAATGTTTCGGCACAGGGCCAGGTTGCTGAACAACAACCCGGTACACTCTTTGCCTATCCGCTGGCGCCCGACTCGTGCAGCACGCTTGAGAGCCGCTGCAACTACATCATATCCCATTTTTGGGATGATTTTGACATCAGCAAGCCGATTACCGACAATGCCGCGTTCGAGACCACTTTCCGCGACTATGTGGACTTTTTCCGATATGCCCACCGCAATGTGGTTCTCGCCAGTGTGCGTAATTTGGTCAACAAGGCACAGTCCAATGCCTCCAACCTTCAGAAGCTGGGTGTCGTAGCCGAGCGTGCCCTCTATGGCTCTGAGGCCGAGTACTGGAGCGATGAGGTGTACATCGCCTTTATCAAACCGTTGGCGTCATCCAAGAGCCTGGATAAGACTGTGCGTGAGCGCTATGCGGCACAGCTCACCAGGATGAACAGGGTACAGGCGGGAATGGATCTTGATTTCGAGTTCACGGGACTTGACGGCGTGAAAACCCGTTTAAGTGCCTTGAACGATTCAGTTTCTAACTATATTATACTGTTTCTGGATGATTCCACCGACAGCACCATCGGCCGAGTGCGCCTGAGCACCGACGTCGCCCTTAATTCTTTGATTGACAGTGGGCAGGTTAAATTGCTGTGCCTGAGCGTTAACAAATACAGTACCGACTGGGCTGCAGCTGCAGCAGGATATGCCAATAACTGGACTGTTGGTTGCGGTGCTGACTTGTTGGGTATGCTCGACTTGCGCACCTTTCCATGCTGTTATTTGCTCGACGGTCAGCGTATTGTTTTGAACAAAAGCCTCTCTGTCGAGGCGCTGATGTCGTTAGTTAATCCCAATTACTGATAAATTCCACGCTTATGACCGCTTTTTTCAAGAACTTATTCCTTTATAGCACGGGTTATACCTATAGCAACTTGTCACGCTTGTTCCTGCGCTTGTTCACGGGCATTATGTTCATGCAGTTGTGCATTCGACAGGTGTTGAGTTTTGACGCAATTGTGCCCTCGTTTACTGGTTTCTTGGGAATGTCGCCCGAGGCGTCAATGACCTTGTTGGTGGCGCTGGAACTGCTCTGCGCTGTGTGCCTCATGCTGGGCTTTTTGACGCGTCTGGCGGTATTGTTCCCGCTAGGAGTGATGCTCTTTGCCGAGAATGTCGTCATGTCGTCCTCGACGCCTGTCACCGATTCTTTGTTTAACTTTGCGCCGGGCTATCCCGTGATGTTCATCGGCATCTTCATCTACATCCTGTTGGCTGGGCCCGGCAAGATTTCGCTTGATTACATCATCGCGGCCCACTTTACCGAGAGCCAAGCTGACGAGCAAGTGATTGATAATGCGTAATCCATTGATTATTAATCACAAACCCGTATTCTTTAAACTTTAAACTTTAATCTTTATACTTGAAAATAGCAGTACTGATATCGGGAGGCGTTGACAGCGCTGTGGTGGTCCACCGGCTCAAGGAGCAGGGCGAGGACCTGCACCTGTTTTATATACGCATCGGCATGGACAATGACGAGGGAGATTGCAGCGCCGAGGAGGACATCGAGATGTGTACACTCATCGCTCACCGCTATGGCTTGCCCTTGGATGTCGTCTCCCTCCACGAGGAGTATTGGGACCATGTCATGGAATATGCGTTGCGCACCGTCAAGGAAGGGCGAACGCCCAATCCCGACATGATGTGCAACCGCATGATCAAGTTCGGATTCTTTGAGCAGCGCTGGGGCAAGGACTTCGACATGACGGCTACGGGGCACTATGCCACGACCTCGGTGGTGGATGGCGTGAAATACCTCTCCACGGCCGTGGACCCTGTCAAGGACCAAACCGATTTCCTGGCACAAATCACCTATGAACAGTTGTGCCATGTCATGTTCCCCATCGGCAACCTGCCCAAGGAGGAAGTGCGCCGTATCGCCGAGGATGCCCACCTGCCCAACGCCCATCGGCGTGACAGCCAGGGAATCTGTTTCCTGGGGCAAATCGATTATAATGACTTTATCCGTCGCCATTTGGGCGAGCAACCGGGCCCCATAATCGAACTCGAAACGGGGCGCAAGTTGGGCGAGCACCGTGGCTATTGGTTCCACACCATCGGCCAGCGCAAGGGACTGGGCTTGAGCGGTGGTCCCTGGTATGTGGTGCGCAAGGACGTGAAAGACAACATCATCTATGTGAGCAACGGCTACGGCACTGCCAAGCAGTATGGGCGCACGCTGCCGCTCGATGAGATGCACTTCATCTCAGGAAATCCCTGGCAGGGCATCGAGGGCCCCGTTGACATCATGTTCAAGAACCGTCACACCCCCCACATCATGCCTGGCAAACTCACCCATGTTGAGGACCGCCGCTGGGTCATCGAGAGCGAGGAAGACGTGCAGGGCATTGCCCCAGGCCAGTTCGCCGTCATCTATGACCGGCAGGGCCACCTGTGCTACGGCAGCGGCGTCATCACCGGCTAGTGGCTGTTGTGCCAGTGTGTGAAGAATAATGGGAGCAAAATCCGTTGAAATATTCAAGAGGGCTGTCAAGGCAGTGGTCAAACCTGTTTTGCAGCAGTGGCCCTTGTGGCTCACGATGGTGTTGACGCTCATCCCGATGACTTGGATGGCATGGGACTTCCATGTGCTGCAGAAGCATGATTTCCCGGCATCCTATCTTCTCGGGTCTCTTGTCAACGACGCCAGCGTTGTCGCTGTCCTTGCGACGCTAGTCGCTTGGGTGGTCAATGTCGTGCCGGGTCGGCGCGTAGTGAAGTGGGCTCTCTACATTCTGTTGTTGGCGCTTTGGGTGGCAAGTCTATTCCTGATGCGCAATTTCAACACGACTTTTACTCCACAGATTCTCCAACTGATGATGGAGACCAATAGCGGAGAGAGCAGCGAGTTTCTTCATGCTTGGATGGGTGCCATCGGGACTCGTCGTGCTATCCAGATTGCAGCCTTTACGCTACTCTGCATACTTGTTGCCGAATGGAAGCGTAAACCGGTTGCTGACTGGTTCATGCGCAGGACACCAATGGCTGTCGCCTCCGTAGCTTTGTCTGCACTCTTGTTGTGGGGCCTTTGGAATTGGCGGTTTTTGGTGAGGCCCTATCACTCGGTCTACGACCTGGAAGTGACACAGACGGGAAGTCATCCCAATGACCTGATATCGACGCTACACAAGTCCATCCTGACACTGCGATTTCAGGCTGACGAGGCCGATGCTGCGGTTGACTGTACCCTGCGCGAAGTGACAACAGGTGATCCGACCTGTGATGTTGATTCCATGGACTTGGTGCTGGTCATCGGCGAGAGTTACAACAAGCGGCATTCCAGCCTGTATGGTTATGGCTTGGACACATCTCCGCTGATGCAGGCAGAACGCGAACGCGGACTCCTTACAGTATTTACCGACGTCATTTCACCCTATAATTTGACCAGTATCACGCTCAAGAACCTCTTCAGTCTCAACAGTTTGGGCAACGGTGAGCGTTGGAACGATTACCCCATGTGGACTGCTGTCATGCGGCGTGCAGGTTGGCAGGTTGACATCTGGGACAATCAGCGGGCTTTTATGACCAACGAACTGTTTACAGCCTCGCTCAACATGTATCTTTTCAATCCTCGTGTGGTCAATATGGTCTATCGTGATGTGAACGAGGATTACTTTGACTATGATGGACTACTCGTCCAGGATTATTTCAACAAGTGCCGTCTCGGCAACCTCAATTTGGTGGTCTTCCATTTGATGGGACAGCACACCGAGTACGCTGCACGCTATCCTCACACGGCCGATTGGGAAGTATGGACCACCGCCCAGTTGCCTGATGCCACGGCGCCCTATCTTGATGATTCTAAACGTGAAATCATACTGGATTATGCACGGGCCACACGTTACAATGATTACGTGCTCGCCACCATCGTCAACTATTTCCGCCACCGCAATGCCGTGGTGGTGATGCTCAGTGACCATGGCGAGGAGGTGTTCGATTACCGTGATTTTATGGAGCGTGACCACAATCCGGTCAAGACGCCCGAAATGGTGCGGCACGAGAACGATATTCCCTTCATGGTATGGTATTCCCCCGTTTACAAGGCGCGTCATCCCGAGCGTGTCGCTGCTATCCAGGCAGCCGCGGCACGTCCGATGATGAATGACGTTGTCGGCCAGATGATGCTTTGGCTCGGCGAGGTCAACAGCCCATGGTGTGACAGCACCCGCAACATTCTCCATCCTGCCTACAAACCATCACCCCGAATCATCTACAATAACATCGACTACGACCAACTTATGAACCGTTAATCACGGGCTTGTTAATTCTTTTCCCTCGCTTTGTTTGGTGCAATGGCGAAATGTGGTTATTTTTGCGCATAATTTGGTCCAGTGACGTCATGGGATTACGTCCCGTGATGGCAAAACGAGATAGATAGCAAATGGAAAGCGAGAAATTGATAGAACTCAAGGTGTTCGGCATCACACGCAGTGAGGTGCAGCCTGGAGCCTATGCCCTCCTGCTGGAGAATGCCGACAGCACACCCGATGTCGCCCGGCGCATCCCCATCGTCGTGGGTACTGCCGAGGCCCAGTCCATCGCCATGCGCATGGAGCAGGTAGTGCCGACAAGGCCCATGACCCACGATTTGTTTGTGAGTCTTTTCCACGTCTATGGCATCGAGTTGCAACGCGTCACCATCTACAGTTTCAAGGACGGTGTGTTTGCCGCTATGCTCCACGTGAGCAACGGACAGGTCGAGGTGGATATCGACTCACGCACGAGCGATGCTATTGCCTTGGCATTGCGCACTGGTGCACCCATCTACACCACCCCCGAGGTGATGGAGCACACCAGCTATGAATGGCGTCGCGACGGCGAGTACAAGCCCGTCAGATTGGAGGATATGCCACTTGAGAAACTCGAGCGGCGCCTGCAGCATTACGTCGACAGCGAGGAGTATGAAAAAGCCGCCCGTATCCAAAAAATTATCTCTAAGAAAACTAATCCCCCTCAAGGTGAGGAATAATCAGCGGTTTTTTACTACCTTTGTGGATTGAAACTAACCTAAACAGTAACTATAAAGTATCGGTTTTATGAAAAATCTTAAGTTGAGACTCATCGTGATGAATTTCCTGGAGTTCGCCGTGTGGGGTGCCTATCTCACCTGCATGGGCAACTATCTGGGACGTGCAGGCATGGGTGCCGAAATCTCGTGGTTCTATGCCATCCAGGGCATCGTGTCGATTTTCATGCCCACTCTCATGGGCATTGTCGCCGACAAGTACATCCAGCCGCAGCGTCTGTTGGGCATCTGCCACCTGATTGCTGGTGCAGCGATGATTTACCTTGCCTATATGGGCATGAGCACCGCCATACCCAATAAGGCGATGTTTATTGCCGTCTACACCCTCAGTGTGGCATTCTACATGCCCACGTTGGCCTTGTCCAACACGGTGGCGTTCACCATCTTGAAGGACAACAGGATGGACACCGAGAAGGACTTCCCGCCCATCCGTGTGTTCGGTACAATCGGTTTCATCGCCACGATGTGGTTTGTCAACTGCGCTGTGCTTGATGGCGGCAGCTTCGGCTTTACGCTGGGCGAGAATGCCAACAAGTTCCAATACACCTATATGCAGTTCATGGTTTCGGGTCTGCTGAGCTTCGTGCTGTTCCTGTACTGCCTCACACTGCCTGAGTGCAAGCTGGTGAAGAAGGAGGAGCAGTCACTGGCCGAGAAGTTGGGCCTGAGCGCATTCAAGCTCTTCAAGACCAAGAAGATGGCGATGTTCTTCATCTTCTCCGCAATGCTGGGTATGTCGCTCCAGGTCACCAACGGTTTTGCCACGCCTTACCTGACCCACTTCAAGAGTGATCCCGCGATGGCCGACACCTTCGGCGCCAACAACGCCACGATGCTCGTGTCGCTCTCGCAGATTGCCGAGGCGCTCTGCATCCTGTTGATTCCATTCTTCCTCAAGCGTTTTGGCATCAAGGTCGTGATGCTGATTGCCATGTTTGCATGGGTATTGAGGTTCGGTTTCTTCGGTGCCGGTAACCCCGCCTTCCCCGGTGTCATCCTCATCGTGCTTTCTTGCCTGGTTTACGGCGTTGCCTTCGACTTCTTCAATGTCTCGGGCGGTATCTTCGTCGACAAGGAATGCGCTCCCGATGTCAAGGCTTCGGCCCAGGGTCTGTTCATGTTGATGACCAACGGTCTGGGTGCCACCATCGGTACGCTTGCTGCCGGTGCCATCGTCAACAGCCTGTGCCACTGGACCGAGGACGGCTTCCTCGTGGGCAACACGCCCTCGAGCTGGAGCACTGCATGGTTTATCTTTGCCGCATTTGCTCTGGCGGTAGCCGTGTCGTTCATGTTCCTGTTCAAGTACAAACACGTTCGCACCGATAAATAAAGGTATTAGAGTTAAGGAATAGAAGTCAAAAACTCCCAACTCCTAACTTCTAACTCCTAACTCCTAACTAAAAGGAATGCACCGTTTCTATTGTCCTGACATAGCCGACACATTGACGCTGGGCGAGGAAGATTCCAAGCACTGTGTCAAGGTGTTGCGCATGGCCGAGGGCGACACTATCGAGGTCGTTGACGGAAACGGTAACCTATACACTTGCCGCATCTCGATGGCGCATCCCAAGCGGTGCGCCATCGAGGTGCTCGACAAGCAGCACCAAGACCCCCACTGGGCACACCGCATTGTCCTGGGCATCGCGCCCACCAAGAATCTGGACCGCATCGAGTGGCTCGTCGAGAAATGCGTCGAGATGGGCGTGGACCGCATTATCCCGCTGCGCTGCCACAACAGCGAGCGCACTGTACTCAAAACCGAGCGACTGAAGAAAATCATGGTCTCTGCCATGAAGCAGTCCCTCAAGGCGACCTTGCCTCAACTGGACGAATTGACGCCCATCGACCGTGTACTGGCCGAGCCATTCGACGGCACGCGCTGCATCGCCTATTGCGACGAGCAACTGCCGCGAGGCGAGCGTCTTTCCCTCGCTGGCGCCTATCGGCCTGACAGCGACGTGATGGTGCTCATTGGCCCCGAGGGAGACTTCAGCCCCGAGGAGGTACAGGCAGCCCGCGATGCGGGTTTCTTGCCAGTGACGCTGGGCGAGAGCCGCTTGCGCACCGAGACGGCCGGAATGATGGCCGTGGCTTGGATTCACGCTTTGCAGGCAAAGAGCAAAGTTTAGATAACAAACGCTAAAAGCTAAAAGCTAATAGCTAAAAAGATATGAATATGTTAGACCAATTACTGTCGTCGCCCAATTTCTTCCTGCTTGCCGGTCCCTGTGTCATCGAGGGAGAGGAAATGGCGATGGATATTGCCGAGAAGGCGCTGAAAATAACTTCGACACTGGGCATCCCCTATGTGTTCAAGGGTAGTTACCGCAAGGCCAACCGCTCACGCATCGACTCGTTTACCGGCATCGGTGACGAGAAGGCCTTGAAGATTTTGCGCAAGGTGGGAGAGACCTTCAAGATTCCCGTTGTGACCGACATTCACGAGCCTGTGGAGGCCGATATAGCAGCTGAGTTTGTTGACGTGCTGCAGATTCCCGCCTTCCTCTGCCGACAGACCGAATTGCTGGTCGCTGCAGCTCATACTGGCCGCGTGGTGAACATCAAGAAAGGCCAGTTCCTGGCTCCCGAGTCAATGCGCTTTGCTGTGCAGAAGGTGCGCGATGCAGGCAACGACCAGGTGACCATTACCGAGCGTGGTACGACCTTCGGTTACCAGGACCTGGTGGTGGACTTCCGTGGTGTCCCCGTGATGCAGGCGTTTGCCCCGGTTATTGTCGATGTCACCCACTCCCTGCAGCAGCCTAACCAGGGTGGGGGAGTGACCGGTGGACGACCCGAACTCATCGAGACAATGGCGCGTGCCGCAATTGCTGCCGGTGCCGATGGTATCTTCCTCGAGACTCATCAGGACCCCTCCGTTGCCAAGAGTGATGGAGCCAATATGCTGCGTCTTGACCTGCTTGAGGGACTGCTGACGCGACTGTCCCAGCTGCGTGAGGTCATCAACAAGATTGACAACCGGATGTGATGTAACCACAGCCGTCTGAATAACAGATAACAACATAATTGATAATGATATGAATACCACTAAGTTCATCCTGTCGCTCATCGTCGCCGTCTGTGCCATGACAGCGGTGGCTCAAAATAGCGACCCCGCACTCAGGGACAAAATCACCAATGCGGTGATGAAGGTCTATGATGAGCAGCTCGCTAAGGATCCCAACGACTACAACACGCTGTTTGCACGTGCCCATCAGCACTACTACAATGGCGATTATAACGCTGCGGTGGCCGATGTCAACCAGGCATTGCTGATTACTCCCAAGACCGACAATGACCTGAGGTTTGACGAGTACATCCTGCGTGCACGCATCAGCGAGGCTCGACAGGACTATACCAGTGAGCTTGCCGACCTGAGAATGGCACAGGAACTGCAACCCAAGTCGCTGCCTTGCACCGACATGATTGCTAAGGCCAACCTCAAGGCTGGAAACCTCAATGCCGCCGAGAAAGCTTTCAAGACCATTCTGAGGGCTGAGCCGATGAACTATGACGCGATGTATGGCATGGCACAGGTTGAACTGGGCCGCAACAATGCCAAGAATGCCTTGGCTCACGTGGACAAGGCGGTGGAACTCTTCCGTGTCGAACCACAGGTGTACGTCAACCGTGCCGACATCAATGCGCGTCTGGGCAACATCGACGCTGCCGTGACCGACCTGCTCATGGGCTCGACGGTGGGAGATGGTGGCTCTGCTGTGCAGAAACTCTTTGACTTGAGCGACACCAACTATGACGCCGTGATGAACTCGCTGGCCACTTTGGCCGACAATAGCTCCGATGGCACGATGTACCGCTATCTGCGTGCCAACCTTGCCATCGACCATAACCGCTATGGACAGGCGCTCAAGGACCTTAATCTCATCAAGCGCAGCAATGCCTACAACAGCCACGGCCTCTACTATAACCTTGCCAAGTGCTATTTGGAACTGGCACGTTTTGACGAGGCGTTGGAAAATGCCGAGATGGCGCTGAGTATGCATCCTGCGATGCCCGAGTATTATGTGGTGAAAGCCCTTGCTCAGTACAACGCCGGCAGCGGCAACAATTTTGCACCGGCGATGGAAACACTCAACCATTGCTCCAGAATTACACCTCAATATGTCCCCATGCTTCTGACCAAGGCCAACCTGCTCATGAGTCAGGGCAAGGATAAGGATGCTTTGGGATACCTCAATGCGGCGGTCGCCAACGAGCCGGGTAATGCCGAAGCCCTGCTTTCTCGAGGACTGTTGCTCAAGAAACTCGACAACCTCAAGGTCGCTATCAACGACTACAATATCCTGTCGCGTCTTAGTGATGATCCTGCCGACATGAAGGGCATCGGACTGAGTGAGATGGGACGTGACAATGACGCCTTCAAGTGGTTGAACAGTATTACCAGGACTGCACAACCCGGAGGAGAGAACTTCTACTATGCAGCTCTCTTCATGGCGCTCAGGGGTGATAACTTCAAGGCGATGGAATACTTGCAGCGAGCCATCGAGAACGGATATGGCAGCCTCTACAACCTGCAGTATGATAACCTGACTCCGTTTGGCTTCAAGGCTTTACGTTCCGAGCCAGGCTTCGACCTCCTCATCCAGAAGGCCCAGCGCAACTTCACCGAGACCAACTAATAAAAGAATCTAGAAAATCTAGTTAATCTAGAAAATCTAGTTAATCTAGCCGAACTACTATCACAGCAATGATGCGCGGTACAAGAACGTGGACAGGCATCGTCATGGCACTGATTGCCATGGCGTTCTTGGCGTCGTGTTCTTCGACCAAGCATGTGCCCGAGGGACAGCTTCTGCTCGACAAGGTCAACATCAAGGTCAACGACAAGCATCCCGATGTGGAACCGTCACAGTTGACCAATTACCTGCGCCAGACCCCCAACCACCGCGTGCTTGGCGGACTCAAACTGCAGCTGGCATTCTACAACCTCTCGGGTAAGAATGAGAACAACTGGTTCAACCGTTGGATTCAACGCGTGGGCACGCCTCCTGTCATCTACGACAGCACGCTCACCGTCGCCGGTGCCGAGCAGTTGCACACTGCTTTGAGCAACCGCGGTTTCATGAACAACAAGGTCACCTATACCGTCGATGCCGACAGCGTCAAGCGCAAGGCGCGTGTCAACTACGACATCACCCTGGGGGAACCTTACTACATCCGTTCGATTGACTACGACATCCCCGATGCCGAACTGAGCGAGATTATACTTGCCGACTCAACGCATTTTACGGTCCATCCGGGCGATTTGCTCAATTACAACAAGCTGGATGAATGGAGGCAAGCTGTCACCGAGAACTTGCGCAATCACGGCTACTATGCCTTTAATAAGGAGTACATCTCCTTCTTGGCCGATACCGCTGCCGATTCCAGGGCCGTAGACCTGACCTTCTACAGCCGTGACCCGTACCACAACGAACGCATGCCCTATTACACCGAGCATGAGCCTTTCTACATCCGCGATGTAGTCTATGTGACCAACTACGACCCTCTCGAGATGCGAGACGGCTATTGGGGCGAGGATACTGTGGTGCTGCGCAATGGCGTCAAAATCCTGCAGCCGCGCGACTACTACTTGCGGGCAGGAGTAATCAACGAGTGCAACCACATCGAGCCGGGTTCGCTCTACAGCGTCGATGCCATCAACCGCACCTATCGGGCGCTGGGACGGCTCAACATCCTCAAGCAGATTAACATCGACGTGCGACCCGTCGGCGAGATTGATGGTGTGCTCATGGTCGATGCTTATGTCCTCCTCCAGCCCGACAAGTCACAGACGGTCTCCGTTTCCCTCATGGGTACCAACAGCGAGGGCGATTTGGGCTTCGGCGTCGGAGTGGACTACCAGCACCGTGACATTTTCAGGGGAGCCGAGGTCTTCAGTGCCAAGGCGAAGGTCAACTATGAGAGCATTTCGGGTAACCTGAGCGGACTCATTAACAACAACTACAGTGAGTATTCCACCGAGTTGGGGCTCACTTTCCCCAAGTTCATGGCGCCCTTCCTGAAGAGCTCCTTTAAGAGCAAGATTCAGGCTTCCACCGCTTTCACGCTCAACTTCGACTACCAGGCACGCCCCGAATACACCCGTGTCATCGCCGGTGGTGCTTGGCGATACCAGTGGACGCAGCGCAGCCTGCGCCAGTCCCACACCCTCACCCTCTTCGACCTGAGCATCATCAGCGTCCCCAAGTTCAACGACGAGTTCTTCGACCGCATCACCAACCCGCTCCTCCTCTATAGTTACCAGGACCACTTGATTATGAGGATGGGCTACAACTTCTACCGCACCAACAAGGCCGAGATGAGTGTGCAGCAGATGGGCCAGTTCCAGCGCAACGTCTTCACCATCCGTGCCAATACCGAGACGGCGGGCAACCTCCTCTATGGGCTCTCTCATCTCACGCGCCAGAAAGCCGATGATGACGGTAACTACAAGATGTTGGGCATCCGATACTCACAGTATTTCAAGGCTGATGCCGACTACGCCTTTACTCATTACTTCGACAGGCGGCAGAGCCTTGCTTTCCATGTGGGAGTCGGCATCGCTGTGCCCTATGGCAACAGCGACGTGCTGCCCTTCGAGAAACGCTTCTACAGCGGTGGTGCCAACAGCGTGCGCGGATGGGGCGTGAGAACGCTTGGACCGGGCAGCTACAACAGTAACAACAACCTGTCCAACTTCATCTTCCAGTGCGGTGACATCAGGTTTGACCTCAATCTGGAGTACAGGGCAAAGCTCTTCTGGGTGGTCGAGTTGGGACTCTTTGTGGATGCCGGTAACATTTGGACCATTAAGGAGTATGAGTCACAGCAGGGCGGTGTCTTCAAGTGGAACAAGTTCTACGAGCAGATTGCAGCAGCCTATGGCGCTGGTATCCGATTGGATTTCAAGTACTTCCTGGTTCGTGTGGATATGGGTATGAAGGCACACAACCCAGCCAGTGGACAAGAGCATTGGCCACTGTTGCACCCCAAGTTCAAGCGTGACAGCGAGTTCCATTTCTCGGTCGGTTACCCCTTCTGATTTCTTCCCCTATTGTCCTCTTGGGCTTGCCGGGATGTGTCCGTCACATCTACGGTTTTTGGTCGTTTTTTGCGGTTTTAATTATTTTTTTTAAAATATTTGATGATTTGTTTTGATTTGTTGCCGATTATTGATAATTTTGCAGTCAAACCAATTCTTTTATGTCTAACTTTTAAATTATTAAGCTTATGAAGAAATTATCTCTTATTTTGTTGATGGCCGTATTGGCACTGCCCATGATGGCTCAGGTGTTTGCTAACAAGAGCGAGGCCATGGCTCCGAAACCCGATCGCAGTACTATCAAGCAGAATCCTTACAGCCCAATCAAGGCTTTTGATTGGAACCTGGTTGCTGCCGATATGACTCGTGACACGGAAACAATCGTTTGGGACTTCGAGGACGAAGAGGACTATGAAGGCTGGATGAGCCTTGACAACGATGGCGACGGCTATGGCTGGGAAGTTGAGGATTACTATGCTAATAGTGGTACTTATAGTCTTACCTCACGCAGCTATTATGGTGGAGCGTTGGATCCCGACAACTGGCTGATTTCGCCCGAGGTACCCCTCGGTGGCACATTGTCGTTCTTTGCTATGAACTACCTCACATACTATGCTGATAACTTCGCAGTTTATGTATGTGTTGGTGACCCCGAGAACGTAAACGACTTCGTGCAGATTTCCGAACTCATCACTCCGCCCACCACTTGGACCGAGTATACCTTCGACCTGAGCGAGTTCGCTGGTCAGACTGGCTGCTTCGCTTTCCGTCACTTTAACAGCTATGACATGTTCCGCCTGTTCATCGATGACGTGACCTACACCTTCGAGAATGGTCCCGTTACCCCCGTTCCCACTGAGGTAGAGGTTGTGCCTGGCGCTAACGAAGCCGATGTTTATTGGGTAGATGATGAGAATGCTGGCTGGACTCTCCGTTACAGGCCTTACACTCCCGAGCCCGAAATGACTGGATACTTCTGGGACTTCGAGGATGAGACTGAACTCTCTTGGACCTCCGAGGATGCCGACGGTGATGGCTTTGGCTGGTTCCTCTGGGATCCCGTTTCATTAGGTTATGATACCGGTGACGGCGTGAGACTGTTTGGTACCAAGTGCGCTACTTCGGCTAGCTACAATGGCTATGGCGCTTTGACTCCCGATGACTGGATGATTTCTCCCAAGGTAACCCTTGGCAAGACCCTCTCATTCTGGGCTGCCGGACAGGATCCCTCCTATGCATCTGAGGTATTCGCTGTTTATGTAAAGACTGAGGACCGTGGCGAATTCGTGAAGATTTCTGACGATATCACCGCTACCAGCCCCATCGAGCAGTACACCTTCGACCTGAGTGAGTATGAGGGCATGGAGGGTTATGTGGCTATCCGTCACTACAACTGCTATGACATGTTCCGTCTGAATATCGACAACGTGCTCATCGGCGAGATGCCCGAGCCCGTTGAGCAGGCTGAGTGGATCTATGTTGACAACATCAACGAGCCCAACTTCAAACTTACTGACCTCGAAGCCGAGACTACCTATGAGGTACAGATTCAGGGTATTTCCGAGGACGGTATTCCCAGCAAGTGGACAGAGTCTGTTATCTTCACCACCGAGGGTGATGTGACTTCTGTTCAGGAAATCAATGCCGCTACCGTCGATGGCGCTTACTACAACCTGATGGGTCAGAAGATGAATCCCAACAACCTGCCCGCTGGCATCTACATCCACAACGGCAAGAAGATTGTTGTGAAGTAAGCTCTCATCTTGACTTTAATCCTTCTTAGGATTATATAACAAACAGGCGACCCCTTTCGGGCCGCCTGTTCGTTTCTCTGAGCAAGGACGGGGGCATGAAATGGCCCACCAGCATACGATGGCTCGCTCGTCACGCCTTTTTATATTTAATTTTTAAAAAATATCTCTTGATTATCTTTGTGATTTTGTTTTTTTTCAGTAAATTTGCAAACAAATGTAGCAAATATCTATTTTTTCAACTTTTAATATTATTCGTTTATGAAAAAATTTACTTTAATTTTGTTGATGGCCTTATTGGCATTGCCCATGATGGCACAGTTTGCCTCAAGGGCTGAGTTGATGGCTGCAAAGACCGACCGCAGCATCATGCGCGACACTGAAACACTCTTTTGTGGCTTCGAGAACGATGACGAATTACAAGGATGGTATGCGTATGACGCCGATGGCGACGGCAATAATTGGGGATATGAGGATTACTATGCTCATAGCGGTAATCTTTCTTTTACCTCACGCAGCTTTTATGGTAGTTCGTTGGATCCCGACAACTGGTTTATTTCGCCGAAGGTACCCCTCGGTGGCACCTTGACTTTCTGGGCTATGAACTACAATTCAATCTATGCTGATAACCTCGCTATTTTTGTATGTGTTGGTGACCTCGAGACCCTAAACGAATTTGTGCAAGTTTCCGAAATCATCACTCCGCCCACTACTTGGACTGAGTATACGATTGACTTGAGCGACTATGCTGGTGAGACGGGCTACTTCGCTTTCCGTCACTTTAACAGCTATGATATGTTCCGCCTGTTACTCGATGATGTGTCCTACACTTACGAGACAGCTCCCGTTACTCCCGTTACCCCCGTCCCCGTTGAGGTAGAGGTTATCCCTGGTGTGGACAAAGCCGATGTCTCTTGGGTAAATGATGAGAATGTTGCTTGGAATCTCCGCTACAGGCCCTACACTCCTGAGCCCGAATTGCCTGGATATTTCTGGGACTTCGAGGATGAGACCGAACTCTCTTGGACCTCCGAGGACGCCGACGGTGATGGCTTTGGCTGGTTCATCTGGGATCCCATTTCATTATATTATGATCCCGGTGATGGCGTGAGACTGTTTGGTACTAAGTGCGCTACTTCGGCTAGCTACAATGACTATGGCGCTTTGACTCCCGATGACTGGATGATTTCTCCCCTGGTAACCCTTCACAAGAACTTCTCATTCTGGGCTGCCGGACAGGATCCCGATTATGCAGATGAAGTATTCGCTGTTTATGTAAAGACTGAGGACAGTGGCGAGTTCGTGAAGATTTCTGACGATATCACCGCTACCTACCCCATCCAGCAGTACACCTTCGACCTGAGCGAGTATGAGGGCATGAAGGGTTATGTGGCTTTCCGTCACTACAACTGCTATGACATGTTCCGTCTGAATATCGACAACGTGCTCATCGGCGAGATGCCCGATCGCGCTGAGGAGGCTGAGTGGATTTATGTCTATAACATCGACGAGCCCAACTACACCATCGATGGCCTCGACCCCGAGACTACCTATGAGGTTCAGGTTCAGGGTATAAGTGAGGACGGTGTTCCCAGCGAGTGGACCGAGTCGGTTCTCTTCACCACCCTGCCCGAGGAGGTTCCTCAGCAGACCGCTGCTCCCGAGGTAGTTACCACTCCTGGTGACGACGCTTACACCATCACTGGTCAAGTGAAGGCTGGTGATCCCGAGGCTGAGGTTACCATCTTTGTATGGGATGAGGAAGAAGAGGATTGGGTAGCTGTAGGAAATCCCTTCGTTGTTAACCGTACTGAAGAAGAGCAGACCGTCAAGATTAAGGTCGTTTCTCACATCGAAGGCCAGACTGATGGCGAGCTTATCATGGACGTAGTCGTTCCCGCTCTGCCCGAGGATCCCGGTACTGGCGTTAACGAGCTGATGAACGGCAAGAGCATTGCTACTGTACGCTACTTCAACATGGCTGGTCAAGAGATGCAGGAGGCTAACGGCATGACCATCGTCGTTACCACCTACAGTGACGGCACCACCACCGCCGTTAAGGTAATGAAGTAAACCATCAACTTTTACCTAAACGATTCTAAAAATTCAGGCGACCCCTTTCGGGCCGCCTGTATTTCATTATTCATTCACCAGATACCTCAATAAAAACCTCCCCCCCCATCCATCCCATCAAGTCCATCCAGTTAGTCCATCCCGTCCAGCTCATCCGCGACAGTGTCCCTCTATGCCGCGGCTCCCGCCGCGGCCCCAAGAGGCCAGTCCCGTGGGCGGCGGCTCTGCCGCCGTCACCTCCGCCGTCCAGCCCGTCCAGTCCATCCAGTCCGTCCAGTTAGTCCAGCCCGTCCAGCTCATCCGCGACAGCGTCCCTCTATGCCGCGGCTCCTGCCGCGGCCCCAAGAGCAGCCTGTCCCGTGGGCGGCGGCTCTGCCGCCGTCACCCCCGTCAAGCGACAGCAAAGATAATTATCAATTCAGCAATCAGCACCCTCATGAACATCGTCAACGGGTAAACCGTCGCATACGCCACAGCGGGAGCGTCATTACCTGCAGTGCTATTGGCATAGCCCAGTGCAGGAGGATCGGTAGTTGCACCGGCAACAACGCCCATAATCGTGCAATAGTTCAGGTGCAGCTTGCCACGGGCCACGATGACAGCGATAATCAGCGGGATGATAGTAATCAGGAAGCCATACAGCACCCACATGGCACCGTTGGCACTCAGAATAGTCGACACAAACTTGCCGCCGGCAGCAATTCCCACCGATGCAAGGAACAGGCACAAGCCCAATTCTCGCAGCATCAAGCTGGCTGCAGTGCTGGTATAGGTGACAAGTCTAGCTTTATAGCCGTAGCGGCCAATAAGGATGGCGACAATCAGCGGTCCTCCTGCCAGACCCAGTTTCATGGGTACCGACATACCCGGTAACATGATGGGAATGGAGCCCACGATGATACCCAGGAAGATGCCGATGAACATCGTGAACAGGTTGGGATGCTCCAGACGCTTGTAAGAGTCGCCCATGCGTTTGCCCAGGCGGTCAACGTCCTCCTCACGGCCCACCACTGTCAAGCGGTCGCCCACCTGCAGCGACAGGTTGGGGCTGGCGAGCAGTTCCACGCCGGCACGATAAACGCGCGTGACGTTCACCTTATAGCCCTCATGCAGGCGGATGGAACCGATTTTCCTGCCGTTAAGCTCATTGTTCGTGATGACGATGCGCTTGCTCACGATGCCCTTCGGGGACGTCTCCAACTGCCAGTCAAAGTCCTCATGCGGACCGATAATGGCATCAAACATATCCTGGTCGTGAGCGCTCATCACGATGCGCAGCACGTCATTCTTGCGGATGATAGTCTCGCCCTGCGGAATCTCCACAGTACCGTCCTCACGTTTCATGCGTGAAATCGTGTAGTTGCGGTCGATGATGGCATGCAGCCGAGTCACGGGAATGTCATAGATAAGCTTGTTGGTCACCCGATAGGTGATGACGTGGGGCTTCAGCTGGCTGTCCTCCTTCTCGCGCTCGATGTCATCCACTTCTTTTTCGACATTAATCTTGAAGATGATTTTCAGCAGCACCATCGACAGGATGATGCCCACAACGCCCAGCGGATAGGCTGCGGCATAGCCCAGCGACATCGACTCGTTGAGTTCAGTGGCACCATCGCCCACCGTCTCTATAAGGGCCTGCTGGGCGGCACCCAGACCGGGAGTATTGGTAACAGCACCGCTCATCACGCCCACCAGGTCGGTAATGCTGATGTTGCCGGCAATAAAATAGATGGCAAACGCTACAGCGACGTTCAGACCCACGATAAGCATGGCGATACCGTTCAGCTGGATGCCCTCGTGCTTGAACGACGAGAAAAAGCTCGGACCCACCTGCAGACCAATCGAGAAGATGAAGAGGATAAGACCGAACTCCTGGATGAACTTGAGCGTCGCATGGTCCACCTCTACGCCCAGATGACCCACTAAGATACCGCAAAACAGCACAAAGGTCGCCCCAAGCGAGATACCAAAGATTTTCACCTTGCCCAGCATCACGCCGATAGCAATCACGATGGCATAGATAATCAGAGTGTGTGCCACACTATTACCGACAAATAATTCAGTAAACCAGTCCATATCCTTTTTTAAGCTTCAATTCACTAAATATCTCTAAACCCTAAACTCTAAACTCTAAACTTCCATTTAAACGTGCCTTACCACGTTTAAATGGAATTAAGCTATTCCAATCCCGTTCTCAACGATACCCAAAATATCAACAGGATTGTTGACGATGACATTGGCGTAATATTCCACCAGTTCCTTCTTGCTGCGGAATCCCCAGGTAACGCCCACCGAATCGATACACGCACGACGGGCTGTTTCCATATCCACACCGCTGTCACCGATGTACAGCGTGTCGGCCTTGGCGACTCTAGCCTTAGCGAGGATGGCAAACACAACACTCGGGTCAGGCTTCACGTTAACGCCCTCACGGTGGCCCTCGACAGCAATAAAGGGAATGTCAGGATAGAAGTGCGGGATAATCTTATCCACAGCCTTCTGGTACTTGTTGCTCGCAACAGCCATCGACACGCCCAGGTCGCGCAGGTCCTGAAGCAGCTCGTGCATACCATTATAAGGCTTCGTGTAGTCAGTACAATGCTCATCATAGTACTCCAAGAAGTCCCCCAGCACCCTGTCCACCGTCTCATCGTCACGGGCATCCTCAGGCAGCACACGTGTCATCAGCCTTCGCACGCCATTACCCACAAAATACGGGTAACTCGCCATGCTGTGAGTAGCATAGCCATTACGTTCCAGCGCATAGTTCGCCGCCTGCCCCAAGTCCTCAATCGTGTTGAGCAGCGTCCCATCCAGGTCAAATATCACCAGCTTCTTCATTTCTCTCTCAAAATATCCGCAAAGGTACTGCTTTTCTCCAACAGATGCAAAAAATCCCCAACAATCCCCCCACTTAGAGCCCCCGCCAGCCGCCATCCCCCGCGTCAGGGTCCCCCATGCCGCGGCTCCCGCCGCGGCCCCAATAAGAGCCCCGTCAGCCCCCGCGTCAGGGTCCCCTATGCCGCGGCTCCCGCCGCGGCCCCCATTAGAGTCCCGCCAGCCCCCGCGTCAGGGTCCCCCATGCCGCGGCTCCCGCCGCGGCCCCCATTAGAGTCCCGCCAGCCCCCGCGCCAGTCCCCCCTGTGCCGCGGCTCCCGCCGCGGCCCCAAGAGCAGCATTGTCCCGTGGGCGGCGGCTCTGCCGCCGTAACTCAACTATCAACTATTAACTATTAACTACATCATTACGTGCAATCGTTTGCGTTGATTTTTACTAGCTGCTGCCACTGGTATTTATAATAATGTGGGCAAGAATCACTAATTTTGGACACATCAAAGGGACCATCATGCGCTGCTATGGTCTACCGCCATCTGAATAACCAAGCAATTCAAACCATAACTTAAAAACTTCAGGATATGAAAAAAACGTTTACATTTTTTCTAGCACTTGCAGTATCATTATTGACGCTGCAAGCCAGTGCCCAGATGTTCATCGTGGGCGATGGACCCTTTGGCGGATGGAACCCTGCCGGCGGTGTCCGCATGAATGCCAAGGCTGACGGCACCTACAATCTGACGACAACCATCAGCGGAACGGTCTATTTTGTCTTTGCCGACAATCAGGCCTCATCAACTGATGATTGGGACACCTTCAACAACAACTATCGTTATGGCCCCAATGGCACCGACCAAGCGGTTTCGGCCAATGACACCTGGATTGCGACCCAGAAAAGTAGCGCCGGCGCTTACTACTTCACCGGCAACGGTTCAAGCTACACCTTCACCTTCGACACAATCAACAAGCGTTTCAGGATTTTCAATGAGAGCGGTGGCGGCCCCGTCAATCCCGTGACAGGTCACCTCTACATCCTGGGCGAGGCCGAAGGCAACAGCTGGGATCCGTCACATGGTGTGGAAATGACCACCACCGACGGCAACATCTTCACCTCTCAGGTAACTTTCAATGGCGAGTGGTCCGAAGAAGACGCCAGTGTAAGCTACTTCTCCTTCACGACCAAGTTGTCGGCCAGCAGTGAGGATTGGGCCTCTATCCAGTCCTATCGTCTCACGCCCGTGAGCGAGGGCAACTACTGGGTAACTTCTTCCACCTTGGGACAGACCATTCCTTTGAACCAGTTCGGCGAGAACATCGATGTGGCATTCCGCATCCCCGCTGGCACCTATACCATCACGGTGAACGTGAACGACCACACTTGTGTCATCACGCGTGACGGAGGTGGCGGTCCCGTGGCTGGCAAGGGATGGCCCGCGATGTATGGCGGTGTCATGCTTCAGGGCTTCTATTGGGACAGCTACAAGGCTACGCGCTGGTCCACGTTGACCGACGAGGCTCAGGAACTGGGTCAGTACTTCGATGTGATGTGGGTTCCCAACTCGGGCAGCGTCGATGCCAATGGAGTAGGGCAGAGCATGGGTTACATGCCCGTTTACTGGCTCAAGCACAACTCCTGCTTCGGCACCGAGTCACAGTTGCGCGAGATGATTGATGTCTTCCACCAGCACAACACCAGTGTCCTCATGGATATGGTCATCAACCACAAGAGCGGCAAGACTGGTTGGGTGGACTTCGCCAACGAGACCGTCACCGGTCCCGTCACGGGTGATACCTACAGCATGACCTGGTCACTTGCCGACATCTGCCGCACCGACGAGTGCGTCGGCTCTGGCTATGCCGCAACGGGTGCTGCCGACGAAGGCGAGGATTTTGACGGCAGCCGTGACCTGGACCACACCAGCGCCAATGTGCAGAAGAACGTCAAGACCTACCAGCAGTACCTGATGAAGGAACTCGGCTACGACGGCTTCCGCTACGATATGTGCAAGGGTTATGCAGGCTACTACGTCGGTCTGTACAACCAGGCAAGCCAGCCCACGTTCTCGGTGGGTGAGTACTGGGACGGCAACGCCGAGACCCTCCGCTGGTGGCTGAACGAGACCAAGCAGGACGGACGCATCCAGACCGCCGTCTTCGACTTCGCACTGAAGTACCCGATGCAGAGCGCCTTTGCTGCTGGCAACTGGAGCGCCTTGAATGACAAGGGCTTGGCTGCTGACCCCAACTACCAGCGCTACTCGGTGACCTTCGTCGACAACCATGACACGGGTCAAGGCTCCAACTATGACTGCCTCAAGACCAACATCATGCCGGCCAATGCCTTCATCCTGACGATGCCGGGCACCCCGTGCATCTTCTACAAGCACTACCTCGTCTATACCGACGAAATCAACAACTGCATCAAGGCGCGTCGCGCTGCTGGCGTACACAACCAGAGCGCCATCCTCACGCAGCAGGAGAGCAGCGGCGGATACATCCTGGAAACCCAGGGCACGCGCGGCAACCTCTATCTACAGGTGGGCGGTGCTGTCTTCAACGGCACCCCGGCGGGCTATACCTTGGTCCAGGGCGGTGACGGCTACAACCTGTTCATCAGCAACGGCATCGACTGGAAGCACGTGGGCAAGGATGGCAGCATTTTGGGCTATCCCGTGGTCAACAAGCCTGCTGGCAACTATGTGGGCAATGTGACGCTCACCGTCGCTCCCAGCAAGAGCGGTACGACCCTCGTCTATACCACCGATGGCAGCGAGCCTACGGTTTCCAGCACCACGATTACTTCCTCGACCTCGATGACCTTTACCGAGAACACCACCCTCAAGGTGGGTGTCCTCAACGGCAACCAGGTCGAGAATATCGAGAACTACACCTACACCATCACCGATGCTTCAACGACGGGCATCGACATCTATGTGAGGTCTTCGTCGAGCAGCGCCAACATTTGGGCTTGGACAAGCGAGGGCAGCGTGACGGGCAGCACTTGGCCTGGTAAGGCTATCTCCAGCCTTGAAAAGGTGACCGTCAACGACATCGAGTGGAATCGACTCCATGTCGATGCCAGCGAGGTATCGCTCATCTTCAATACTGGTACTGGCGGCTTCGAGAAGCAGACATCGACCATCACCGTGACGCGCGATGCCTTCTTCATCTATCCCAACAGCGACCTGTCAACCTACAACTACCCCGCTACCGACACCTATCTCGACGTGACCGAGAAATATGCTGGTTCCGGCGCAGCTAGCTATGACAAGGTTTATGTCCTCGGTAACATCAACTCTACAGGATGGTCTCCCAGCAACGGCTATGAGATGACCACCACCAATGGTGAGAAGTACACCGCCACCATCGACTTTGTCGATCCTTACGGTGGCTACAGCTACTTCAGCTTCTCCACCGCGCTGGGAAGCACTTGGGACGAGATTGCCAATGACCGTATGGGCGCTACCAGCAACAACTTCCTCATCAACGATGCCCGTCTGGGCACCGAGTTGAGCGTGGTGCCTGGAACCAATTCCTTCAGGATTCGCACTGGCAAGTACAACCTCACGTTCTATCTGTCACGACGCGTTCTCGTTGTCGAGAAGTGGACCGAGCCGGTCTCTGTCGTCAGGGGTGACGTGAACGAGGATGGTGACATTGACATCATCGATGTAACCGAAATCATCGACTATCTGTTGAATGGTGATTCAACGGCCATCAATCTGGCAAATGCCGATTGTGACCAGAATAACCTCTTGGACATCGGCGATGTGACAACCCTCGTTGATTACCTCCTCTCCAACAAGTGGTAATGACTATGGCTTGAATCCATAATCAAAAATGAACCCCAAAAGTTAGACAAAACTTTTGGGGTTCAATTCACTATGACAGTTAAGGGATAGTGATACTCGTAGAGTGTTATTTAATGTTAAGGCAATCATGGATTAAACATAAAATGAATTATTATCATTATATTTGCAAAAATCTTAATGAGCCTTGTTTGATGGGATTAGTTCTGCCAATTATGGAGCTATAAGAGCGCATTGATAGAATTTGTCTTATATCATATAGAAAGTTTGGCTGTTTTTTGGCATGTGGACTTCTGATGCATATAAGGATGGTCCTTTTTTTGGCGGTTTCAGCTTAGAGGAACATTGATTTCACATCAACTATGATGCGAACAGTAATCAAGTTAATAATCGATAATACTAACCTATATAAATGCTAACTCAAAATGAAAAAGTTACTTGCTACCTTAGGGTTTCTCATCACTTTTTTGACGGCTTATGCCGCATCTGCATCGATATGGCTCGGTGATTCGTATACCTTCAATATTCAAGCACCTTCTGTACACACAGATGCATATTGTGATCATTGGGCTGGAGTTACCTTCGATAATCCCGCGACGGATTATTTGACAATTAACTATAATGTCCCTCCTATGGGTGGAAATATTACTCTTACCGTGAAGGTGATACAATACTTTACTGGTACCAAAACAATAACAATGACTTACACACGAGTTTACGGAATGCCAAATTATCCCTTTTATGAACAGGGCTCAATGACATTTTCGATATCATGCAAAAAAGTTTATGTGACATTAGAACCGTCTGAGTTGGAATTGGAAATCGGCCAAACATTTCAGTTAGGTTATACTTTCCAAACTTCTTCTATTGGTAACCCTAATCCAACTCCCATGATTCAATCGTTCTCAACGAGTAACATTAACGTGGCCAAAGTAAATGGAGCTGGACTTGTGACAGCGATTGGGGCTGGTCAGGCAACCATTACTGTAAAAACTAACTATAACACTACAGACAAATGCATTGTAACAGTCCTGGCGGTTCCCACTACAGGCATCTGCTTGAACAAGTCATCTATGATTCTGAAGAGTGGCTCACAAAGGAAATTAATCGCAACTGTGATTCCGTCTAATGCAACGAACAATAAAGTAACTTGGTCCTCGAGTAATCCAGCAGTCTTGACTGTCGATCAGAATGGCAACATAAAAGCCATTAAAGCTGGTGAAGCCATAATAACGGCAAAAACATCTGATGGAACGAACTTGAGTGACACCTGTAAAGTTACCATCTATGATGGAGATATTGATGGTAGTAATAGCATTGATATAGAGGATGTTAGCGCGATTATTGATGCGATTTTTAATAACAAATAAATAATATTTAGACTATGAAAAGAATATTTCTACTATATTGCGGGATGATATGTGCCATGCTGGCTCTGGCAGATGATAACAACGCTACATTATGGGTGGGAGAATCACATACTTTTTCTGTCCCAATAACGTATGATAGTACTAAAACTTCAGTAGTATATTGGGAAAATATGCATTGGGATTATGAGTCCGAATCCGATAGCTATTATTATACAATTGATGCAATCGAAGCTAGTTCGACAGATGAACAGGCCACAGCTACTGTATGTATAAAGAACTTTTTCCCGGAAACAAAACATGTAGTCTTTCGTTATACAGAAGTAAAAAAAATGAAGATTATGCCATGGTCTAGTTGGTGGACGGAAGTGTTTAGAAATGAAAAAACAAAAACATTCAATATGGAATGTAATAAGGTCGGTATAACTATTAATCCTTCATCAATGGATTTACAGGTTGGCGAGAGTAAAAACCTGCAATGGCAATTCTCACCAACTCCACCTGCTGGTAGTCCCTTGCCTACAGTATCGTTCCGTTCCAGCAATAACGAGATTGCCACGGTTGCTGCCAATGGTCGTGTTACGGGTAAGTCGATTGGTAAAGCCACGATCACAGCCGAAACCAATTATGCAACAACCGCTACTTGTGAAGTCAATGTTACACCAATATTGTCTTCATCAATAAGTATCGAACCATCTTCTGCTTCAATTTTGGAAGGCTCAAATTTACAACTGCACGCAACAATTCTTCCAGAGAATACCAGCAACAGTTCAGTGACTTGGACTTCAAATAATAATAATGTAGCCACGGTTGATGCTAATGGACTTGTTACTGCTAAAAAGAGAGGTAATGCAACAATTACCGCCAAGACATCAGATGGCTCAAACATTAGCGCAAACTGTTCAATCCGTGTCTTGCGAGCAGATGTTAATGGTGACGGTGATGTGAATGTTACTGATGTGGTTCTTCTTATCGACATGTTAACGGGTGCGATACAATTTGATTGATGACACTGTTAACCCACAAAAAGTTCCAATATTATAAGTTGCAAAAGGATAGCGAGACTCAATAGAAAAGAACTTTAGGATTGCTGTCAGGCATTCGCATTCCCCTAACTCACTGAAGAGATTGAAATAACTGCTTTTGGGCAATCCTATTTGTTTGTGTGGTTTCAAAGTGTTTCGTTTGAATAAGTGCAAAGGTAGGCCTCACTTCAACATAAAAAAGTATGATTTCTTTTGATCTGTATTGAACTTACACTACCTTTGCCAATGTGATGGAGAGGGAGTTTGAGAATATCATCATCGGCATCGACCCGGGCACCAACGTCATGGGTTATGCGCTGCTGGGTGTCAATGGCAAGAAGCCGCAACTCATCGTCATGGGCGTCTTGCAGTTGAGCCGCATGGAGGACCACTACATGCGCCTCAGGCACATCTACGAGCGCGTGAGCGGTGTCATCGATGAGTATCTCCCCGACGAGATGGCAATCGAGGCGCCTTTCTACGGCAAGAACGTCCAGTCGATGCTCAAGTTGGGGCGAGCGCAGGGTGTTGCGATGGTCGCAGCTCTCAACCGCGAGATACCCATTGCCGAGTATGAGCCCCGCAAAATCAAGATGGCAATCACTGGCAACGGTGCCGCCAGCAAGGAGCAGGTGGCGATGATGCTCCAGCGCACCCTGGGCATCGACGAGGCACAGATGCCAGCACTGCTCGACGCCACCGATGCCCTCGCGGCAGCGCTTTGCCACTTCTACGAGCGCAACAAGCCCTTCCAGGGCAAGGGCTCAAAATCCTGGAAATCCTTCATCGCACAGCACCCCGACCGCGTCAAGAAATAAATTCTTGAGCGGCATTTTAGAGGAAAAAGGTAATAATTTTAAAATATGACTATTATGAATCGTTTGTTGTCTGCCTTGTTTCTGTGTATGTTTGCGGGAACTGTTCTCGCAAGGACTGTTACGTTTAACCCTCGGGTGGATGTTCTCTCTGTCGATAATCCCTATGTCATTGAGAAAGAGGGTGTTAAACTGACTATGTCTGGTGCCGCGTCATTATTCGCTTATTATGTGATGTTTCCAGGCAGTACCTGTACAATCACTGCACAAGAGAGCGTGATTACCTCGGTGCAGATGGACTGTCCCGTCTCATCGACCGATCAGCAGTATTCTCCCGTTTACCTGACCGCTGACGTCGGCAATTATGTCGCCAACAACAACGACGGCTTGTGGACGGGCAACGAAGCGAGCATCGTCTTCACAGCGCCCAATAAACAAGTGAGGATTGCCCAAATAACAGTGACTATAAATGGCGACTCGCTCAGTGCGCCGCACATTCTCCCCAGTGACGAAGGTGATATTTATGACGAATTGGAAGTGTCCATGTGGTGCACAACAGACAACGCCTCGATTCGCTATACACTTGATGGCACCAATCCCACACCAAATTCTAAAAAATATACTTCACCGTTTATCCTGAGAAAAACGACTACTGTCAAGGCTATCACTGTGCGAGGCGGTCAGGTCAGCGATGTGGTTTCACGCACCTATACCTTCATCGACAGGACAGGCGGCTTGGGCGAAGCCGCGATATCGCCCATTGGAACAACGCTTACCCTGCATCACGACATGACGGTACTGGCAACTGACCAAGAGTTTGTCTTTGTGAAAGACAAGACGGGTTATGCTGCATTTCTTTTGCCAGAGTCTGGCCTGCATCAGGGAGATATCATCTCAGGTGGCAATGTGACGGCCACAGTAGCTGAACATCAAGATTATTCTTTGCCGGCGCTTGAAAATGTTTCAAACTATAGAAACATTATCGGATATGAGGAACTTGAGGCCGAGGAGATTTCGATTCCTCAAATCGACACACGCCATTTAGGCCATTTTGTCGTCCTCCGTCAGGTGGTTTGGAGAGGCGGTAAAACGCTTGTTGACCAGGACGGCAACACCTGTACGATTTATCAGAATTTCTATTTCCCTATGGTGATAGATGATGATCCTCCGGTTCCAGCCGACGAATATGCCATCGTGGTTGCCCCTGGTGTCGTGTTCTTGACCGATAAACCTGACCGCAAGGGGCTTGGGACTGACTATAGCCAAGTGGCGGACGGAAAACAATTCACTATCAATTTCACACCCACCGTCCTTTACCAACATGATTCCTACACATTTGCCAGGGACTTTACCGGCTATGGACTCCTGTATGGAGAATTACCTCCCATGTGCCCTGGTGACGTCATGAATACCTCATCCTACAGTGTCACCAAAGCCACTGTCGATGGCGAGGTGCGTTTTGATGCCCCTAAAATCACATCGTCACCAATACAAAATGTGGAAATTGAGCCCGAACTGATTACCATTCAAGATGTTAACCATGATTTTTGGGCGCACTATGTAGTGATGAATGATGTCAAGGTAAGCGATATCAACAATCGGAACTTCGTCTTGACCGATGCCACTGGCAATGCCTGCAAGGGATATAACCTGTTTGACCAGCCCCTGTCCTCGGGGCATTACGACGAGTTAACCGGTATTGTGCACAGCTATACTGATGATGCCGGCGAAGTCCACTATCGACTGCTGCCTATTCTGCCACAGGATACGGTTGAGGTGAGGACAATTAGCGAGCTGTATGAGTTGCCAGGCAATGTCGTGGCAAGATTTGTACAGCCGCTTAGGGCAATCTACCAGTGGGGCATGCTGATGTATGTTCGTGATGCCGATGGCGTCGATGAAATGGTATCTGGAAGCATCAACGGCACTTTCAACAACGGAGACCTTATCGACAACGTCCTCTGCCACTGGACTAAGAGTGCCAGAATTCCTCTCATTTTCCCAATCGGAGATTGGTCGCCCATCGACCATGGAGCACCGGTACAGCCTCATGTGGTTAATGTGGCACAGGCACGCGACATGACGCATCACTATGTCCAGTTGAATAATTTAACCTTTGTAAATCAAAGTTACAATATGCTTTACAAAATGGGAGATAAGTATGGCAATGAGTTGGAGATTTACAACAATTATGGAATTGACATGTCCGCGATGGTTAAAGGGAGTCAATATGATGTCAAGGGCTTCATTTTCAACGTGTTTAATGACAGACCTCTGCTTCATGTGACAGAAATCAAGAATCATGTGCAGCTCACTGGCGACCTGAACGACGACGGCGAGGTCACTATTGCCGATGTCAATGCAATCGTCAAAGCCATCCTGTTGAATTCCCAAGATATAACAATGGACGTCAACAACGACGGCGAGCTCAATATCGCCGATGTAAACGCAGTCGTGCATGCCATTCTCTCTTTATACAACTAGACAGTCTCCATCCCCGTAATGGATGAATAATAAAGGAAATGATTACCGGAATCGGTGGTGCCTCATCGGGAACACTACCGGTTCTGGTATAGTTTCGACTTGGGATGATGAGATAATTATTGTTATCTCTGAATAAATGACTATCTTTGCACCCGCTAAACCTCCGCAAATTCATTTTTACCAATGGAACTTAAAATCCATGAGATTCTTCGGTCCTGTGGTTTTTGAAAGGGGTTTCATTTAATAGTATTACGGATAATAATATGAGTCGAGAACAATCTGCCCTTGTAAAGGGACTGGCAATTCTACTGATGCTGGCATACCATTTCGGTGATGTGTTAGGTACAGTTAAACTACCATCTGAAGTGGGTGTGTTCATAGGAAAAACGTGTCATCCGATTGCGTTTTTTATGGTTGTCAGTGGTTATGGATTGTACTACGCTTATAGGAATAATCGTCTCACTTATAGTTATCTGCTAAAACGCAACTTGCGCCTGTTTATCTCATTTTGGCTAGTAGTGCTGCTCTTCGCGGTTGCTCTTGGGTTTTGGTTGAAACCTGAATTGTTTCCAAGGTCTCCTTATCTTGTGCTGACAAACTTTTTAGGCTGGCGTTGGGATTATAACCAGTACACATGGTTCTTGCTGCCATACGTATTTGTCTCACTGGGTTCAAGGGTCATTTTTAAGTGCGTTGACCGTTTAGGCAATATATTATCCATCTTGGTGACTTGCGCTATTTCATTGTTAATGACCTGGTTAATAAGTCGTTACTATATGACTTTCCTGCGCTATAACTATTGGGCATATCATCCCGTATTGGTCCTTCAGACCTTGTCCAACTTCACCTTTGGTGCTGTGATGGCAAGGTGGGTTTTTGCAGGCCATGACTTGACTTGGAGCAGGTTGAAAGGTAAGAATCTGTTGGTATTGGCTTTGCTCGTCATTGTGTTTGTGGTTAAATGGTTATTGCCCATACCGATTGTTCCCTATTTTGCCGCAGTTGTAATTTTGATTCTTCTCCATTTCTCGCCAACAAAATTGATACAGCACGTCTTTGTGCCTCTTGGCAACAAATCAATGATGATGTGGTTTGTTCACGGTTATCTGGCATGGAAACTGTTTAACGACTTTTATCTCATGTTCAAGTGGCCGCCACTCATCTGGCTGGTTTGGGTCATCACGTCTTATTTGGTCGCATGTCTGCTTATGCCGGTTTCAGACTATATGAGTAAGGTCCTGAAGCTGAAATAATTCTCTCCCGATTATCGATTAGACGACACGCTCATCCCATTTTCAGCATCTCGTAACAGAGATGCTGCCGTCTCTATTGTCTATGGGCATGAACGGCTTGGCGTGCACAATTTTGGGAAAACTTCATGGCTTATTCAGGATACCAAGTCTCTTGATGTCATGGGCCAGCGAGTCCGAGAAGATGTCGGCACCTTGTTTGTTCAGGTGCATGGCGTTGTAGAAATAGCTGGTATCGTAGCACAGCCACATATTCGTGTAATCCAGGATGGGAATGTCGTATTTGTCGGCATAATGTTGATAGGTGGCATACACCCGCTTCTGGTCTGTCATCTTGCGGGTGGCGCCGATGTAGATAGGGGAGTACACAAACACCACTTTGATGCCGTCTGCTTTGACTTGGGACAGATATTCGTCAAATCTGCGTGACGTCGTGTCACTGACAACAAACGGAATAGAGTCAATACGCTCAAATGCACTTCCGTTCCACGAGGATTCTTGGCCTCGGAATCCCTTCACAAGGTGCTTCTCGTTATTCGAGAGAAAAACCCATAATCCGCGATGGATATATCGATACATCGGCAAGTACTTTTCTCCAGCGGTAAATGGCTCTTCGTTGAAATAGGCTTTTCTCATGTCCTCATCCCAGAAGTAGGGGAAAAACTGGTATTTATTGTAACCTACTTCATATTTTAGTGCAAAGGCGTCTATGTTCTGGATGATGAGCCTTGGTTTCTTGTTGCGTTTGCGGTAGATGTAGTACTTGTTGATCTGGGTGTTCAGGTTCCTGCCGTCAACGCCCAGGTTGTAGGTGCTTTCGCCCAAGATGCTGTCCATGACCACTGGATTCATATGGTACAACGCTCGGGAACTTCCCATGACAACAACATCGGCTTCAACATCCCCATTCATCACGTCATGCCATGACTCGATAGCAAAGGCATAGTCGTTCGTCTCCTTGGCAACCTGAGAAAACAGGTAGTCCATCACCGTCAGCAACAACCAGAACGGTAAAACAAACGCTACTGTCTTATATATGAACTTTTTCATTGCTGCTATCAGAATTGGAAGTAGATAAACGTTTGGGATGAACCGGCAAACTGGTAACAGATAAGGATAATCAGGTAATAGATGCCCCACCGCACCGCTGCGTGCTTAAATGCAGGTTGACTGCCGAATTGCAACGCGTGCTGCTTGTCACGTTGCAGCCATTCCACTGCCAGCAGCGCAATGCCGAGCAGCAGGTAGGTACCACCCTTGACAAGCGAGGCGTCAAAGAACTTGTTGCTCACCATCGCCGTGAGGAATTGCCACGCCTGCGTCATCGTCTCGGCACGGAAGATAATCCAGCCGATTACGGCCAGGAAGAACGTCAACCCCATCTGCAGCGTTTCCTTGATGTTGGGGAATAAGCGACCATGCGCCACCACTTGCTTGTATTTGGTGTTGATGCCGAACAGGTTATAGATGGCCAGCAGGGTGGCGTGGAACAAGCCCCAGCAGACGAATGTCCAGTTCGCTCCGTGCCACAGACCGCTGACGGCCCACACGATAAAGACGTTGCGGATGATTTTCCATTTGCCGCAACGGCTGCCACCCAGCGGAAAATAAATGTAGTCACGGAACCATGTGGTCAACGAGATATGCCAACGGCGCCAGAACTCAGGAATACTGCGCGAGAAATACGGGAAATTGAAATTCCGCATCAGGTTAAACCCGAACAACCGGGCACATCCGATGGCAATATCTGAATAGCCCGAGAAATCGCAGTATATTTGGAACGTAAATAGCACACCGAGCAGGAACAGCGACACAGCGGGCAGGTCCTGGTATTGGTCCCAGTAGTCATTCACGATTTTGGCACAGTTGTCAGCAACGACAAGCTTTTTAAGGAATCCCCACAGCATCTGCCTCAAGCCGTCAACAGCTTGGGCGTAATCAAAGCGACGTTCCCTCTGGAACTGTGGCAGCAGGTTCGTGGCACGTTCGATAGGGCCAGCCACCAGCTGCGGGAAGAAACTGATGTAGACGAAGAACTCCACCACGTCATGTGTTGCGCGCAGTTTCTTCTGATAGACGTCGATGCTGTAACTCAAGGCCTGGAAGGTATAGAAACTGATGCCCACAGGCAGGACAATGTTCACGGTCACGTTGTCCAGGTGGTATCCCAACAACGAATCCAACAGCATGTTCAAACTGTCGGTGAAGAAGTTAAAATATTTGAAAATGAAGAGGATAGTGAGGTTAATCACAATGTTGCAGGCACTTACGAGTTGCTGAAAACGACGTTTCCCCTCAAAATGCTCCAGCAGCAAACCACTGGCAAAACTGCAGCACGACGTAATGGCAATCAATATCAGGAATCTCCAGTCCCACCAGCCATAGAAGACATAACTTGCAGCCACCACCAGCAGATTTTGCCAACGGCGACCACGAAAAACAAACCAATAGAGAACAAACACTATCGGCAGGAACAGGAAAAACTCCAGAGAATTAAAAAGCATATCCCCTTTATTACTTCATTTTCAATAAATCCTGCTGCAAGAAACCCTACACCAGGCGTGTTATAGAAATGATGAGTTATAGCGTTGCAAAGGTAATCATTTTCTCATTACCCCTCCCCAATAATAAAGAAAAATCACCCCACCTCAATGCCGCCCCCCGTGTCAGGTTCGCCGCCGCGACAGGGTCGACTATGCCGCGGCTCCCGCCGCGGCCCCTCGTGTCAGGTTCGCCGCCCCCGCGTCAGGGTCGACCATGCCGCGGCTCCCGCTGCGGCCCCTTCGCCCGTTTTGTCCTGCGTCAGCGCCACCGCCCCCGCGACAGGGTCAACCATGCCGCGGCTCCCGCCGCGGCCCCTGTTCCCGCCGCTCCTGCGTCAGCGCCCCCGCCCCCGCGTCTGG
>JAEEGF011533099.1_pt1 | contig 35581 bp, 14 predicted proteins | sample 9134171 | NCBI WGS metagenome assembly JAEEGF01 (sample SAMN16246542, study PRJNA631951) | gut metagenome | biome: gut microbiome; feature: rumen; material: AP-attached | host: Bos | place: Iran: Karaj | collected 2018-10
CCGCTACCGCGGCAGCACAAAATAAGTGTTTTCGTAAGTTGTTTTCACTCCTTCGCGCCGTTTTTTTTGTAATGTTAGCAACTTTTCAAAACTCGACATTCGGGCTAACTATACATTTTTATGTAACAAAAAGGTGAAATTCGTACCATTTTAATATAAATCCCAAAATCTCCATTGTTTTCATTTGTGTTTTCAAAAATACCCCCTATAATTTTAGTTGGAGGGTTTGAAAATTTTACAAATGGAGGTTGCAAATGGACAAGAAGACTTCTCGTAAGTTAGGGCGTCTGGGTGTATTCTACTGTGCCATTTATTTAGCAAGTGATATTACCTTTTGGGTTATGGTAGCAGCCGCCCAATTAATGTCATTTCAAGATTCCTGGGCTTTTCTGAATAATTGGTTTTATTATTTAATCCTTGTTGTTAAGTATTTAATAGTTTCTGCAGTTTATTTCCTTAATGTAAAAAAGATAAAATATTATGATGGTTCCGAAGAGGGGCTGAAAAAGGCTGAAAAGGCATATAAAAACATTGTCCGTTCTACAGTAATTCTTTTCTTTGTATTCCTGTTTGTCTTACTTCCAGATTTTTATGCGATTTATAAATCTTCTAAACGTGCTTTAAGTTTTAATTTCATGTCATTTGTATTAATTATGGAAGGGTCCGGCGCTACTATTTGTGCAGCTATGTATGTTTTCTTTCTTGATAGATTTGATAAAGCTACAGAATTTCTTCCATTTGATATTAATCACAAAGTAATTTCTGGAATTGTAGGCAAAGGTGTTATGGTAACGACTTGTTCCTGGGGTGGATTCATTCTTACCATCATTGCAGCTTTTATTGGTCAGAATGAAAGAAATCTGGACTGGCACAGTTGGGTTGTTTACGGATTGTCACCAGTTTTTGTATTTAATTCTGTAGTTGTAATGATAACAATGTTCCGACTTTATCATTCAATATCATACAGTTTAAAAAGAATCAGCAAAGTACTTAAGCGTCTTTTTGTTAATGATTATACACATGAAGTTGAAGGCATTTATTCCAGGGATGAATTTGGTAGTATGGCTACAAGTATAAATTCATTTGTAAGGACAACCAAATCAGTTCTTCAGGATATACAGAAATCTGCTATGACATCTCATACAATGGCCCGGGAACTTGCTGTGCAGACAGGTGCCAGTTTTAATTCTGTAAATCAGATTGTTGAAAGTATTGATAATATGAATGACAGTGTTAATTCAGAAACAGCGGCTTTTACTAAAATAAATGAAAGCAGCAGGATAATGTCAGATACAATCAGCGGTTTGAATCGAAATATTGTAAATCAGGCAGCGGCAGTAGAACAGTCATCTGCAGCTATTGAAGAAATGGTTGCTAATATTCGTTCTATTTCGGCTATCCTTGAAAAAAATTCTGCAACCGTTTCAAATCTTTCTACTGCAGCAAATGAAGGTAAAAATAATATTGCATCTTCCGTTCTGGCAGCTGAAAAAATTCTGAAGGAATCAGAAGGGCTCCTGGAAGCTTCAAATGTAATTCAGAATATTGCAGAACAGACCAACCTGCTGGCTATGAATGCGGCTATTGAAGCTGCCCATGCCGGTGAAGCAGGCCGTGGATTTGCAGTAGTAGCTAACGAAATTCGTAAACTGGCAGAAGATTCAAACAAACAGGGTAAGGCAATCAGTGACAATCTGGAAAAACTTCAGGATTCAATTAAAGAAATTTCCCAGGCCACTAATACAGCCAGTGAAAGTTTTAAGACAATCTACCGTCTTACAGATTCAGTCAGTTCCCAGGAAGATGTTATCAAACATGCTATGGAAGAACAGGCTGCAGGTTCAGAGCAGGTTCTGGAAGCTGTAAAAATGATGACCGAAACTACTGAAAACGTTAAGTTAGGCGCTTCTGCTATTTCTGACAATAACAATGAAGTAAAGAATAATATGTCAAAGATGGAAATCGAAATTGATAACTTTAACAAAGTAATGAATGTGGTTTCCAAAAATGCGGCAGAAATCACTTCATCAATTACAGAGACAAAAAAATCTTCTGATACAAACAATGTAAGCGTTCAGACTCTTGCAACTCTGGTAAATAAGTTCACTGTTGAAGAAAAAGAGAGTGCTTCTGCTTTAAATAAAGTAAAACGGGCATAATCCTGATTTTCCTGAAAACAATCAGAAGAAGACAGTTTTTTTAGTTATAAGGGTGTTGTTTTTTGATAAATAACGCCCTTTTTTTATGTTTTATTGTGTTTTTGCCGAAAATCAATTAATGTATAGGCATTAAAATTTAGGAGAAACAATTATGGACGCTACCGAAGAAATTCTTAACTTGCTCAGAGACAATGCACGTCTTTCAAAGGAAGACATCTCAGCTATGACAAAGAAGACACCTGCGGAAGTAGAAGCTATTATTCAGAAGCTCGAAAACGATGGTGTAATTATGAAGTACGCGGCGATTGTTAATCCTGAAAAGGACCCTTCTAAATCCGCGAAAGTAAGGGCGGAAATTGAAATTCAGGTTCAGCCTCAGCGCGAACATGGATTTGATGGTATTGCAGACAGAATTTACCGCTTTCCACAGGTAAAATCACTTTATTTGATGAGCGGTGGTTATGATTTGAAAGTTGTAATTGAAGGTGAAACATTACAGGAAGTTTCTTTCTTTGTTGCCAGAAAACTTTCAACACTTGAAGGGGTTCGTTCTACAAAAACACACTTCTTCCTTAAAACATACAAGGAAAATGATATTGTTTATGTAGAAGAAAATTCTGACAGCCGTGAAGGCGTAACAGCATAAGTTTGGAGAAATAGATTAAAATGAATACACGTGAAGATAAATTCAGCAGAGCTATGGTTGAAACACCACCTAGCGGCATTCGTAAGTTTTTTGAAATGCTCATCGGTCATGATGATGTTATTTCCCTGTCAGTTGGTGAACCGGATTTTCCAACTCCATGGATTATGAGGGAAGAAGCCTTTTATCATATTGAGAAAGGTCACACAAGTTATACAAGCAACTGGGGTCTTCTTGAGCTCAGGGAAGAAATAGCAAAGTACATGGAACGCTATGGAATGTACTACAAACCAAACAAGGAAATTCTTGTAACAGTTGGTGCCTCTGAAGGAGTAGATGCTGTTCTTCGTGCCATTCTTAATCCTGGGGATGAGATTCTTGTCAGCCAGCCTTGTTACGTAAACTATACCCCGCTTGCCCTGCTCACTGGAGCTAAGCCGATTGAAATTGATTCTTCAAAAAATGGATTTTATCCAACTGCTGAACAGATTGAATCAATGATTACGCCAAAAACAAAGGCTCTGATGATTTGTTCTCCAAACAATCCGACTGGAACAATGATTCCTGCAGACGAACTGGCAAAAATTGCAGAAGTTGTTAAAAAGCATCAAATCTGGGTTATCTCAGACGAAATATATTGCGAACTGGTTTATGAAAATGCAAAGCATACCTCAATCGGTTCTTTCCCTGGAATGAAGGATTATTCAATTATCCTCAACGGATTTTCAAAATCGTTTGCAATGACAGGATGGCGTATTGGATATATTTGTGCACCGGAAGAGCTTATGGCCCAGATTGTAAAACTTCATCAATACAACACAATTTGTGCTCCAATTATGAGTCAGTACGCTGCTCTTGAAGGTCTTAGAAATGGCTGGTCAGAAGTAGAAAGAATGCGTGTAAGCTATCAGCAGAGACGCAATCTTATGTATAAGGCATTTACAGATATGGGACTTCCTGTTCCAGAACCAACAGGCGCTTTCTATATGTTCCCTGATATTACATCAACTGGTATGACCAGTGAAGAATTTGCAACTGAGCTTTTTAAGGAATATAACGTAGCGGTTGTACCAGGCAGCGTTTTCGGACTTGGTGGCGAAGGTCACATCAGATGTTGTTACGCTACTGCAATCGATAAAATCAAGACAGCTCTTGATAGAATCGAGGATATGGTTAAGAAACACAGGAAATAAATAGGAGAGGTTTATATACTAGATGTTTGTTTCAGTTGTTATTGCAGTTGTTATTGTATTGATAGTAATCACTATTCTCGTAGCTGTTTCTGCCGGTAAGAAGAATTCTGCTTCTAAACTTACAAAAAGTGCAACCGGTGCTATCAGTAAAAAAGAGCAGGCTATGATAATACGTGATGCAAACCGCCGTCTTGCAAAAGATCCAAAAGATCCTGAAGGCTTGATGGCAGTGGGCAATGTATACTTTAACAACAAACTGTGGGAAAAAGCTGAACCTGTTTACATTCAGCTTACAAAGGTTGCTGTTGAACGTGCTCAGGTAGATGCATTTCAGGCAAATCAAAGAGCGGGTATCTGCTGTTTTATGAATAATAAACTTAAGGACGCCCTGGGATATTTGATTTTTGCTGAAAAGATTAACCCTCACGATTTTGAGTGTAACTACTATCTGGGACAAGCTCTCTATAAAAATAAAGCATTTGATCAGGCAGCATCCTGTTTTAAAAAAGCGCTTATTGCTAAGCAGGATGCAGAAGGCATTTATTTTCAGCTGGGAAAGGCTCTTTATTCAGCCCATCACTATCAGGAAAGTCTTCCATGTCTTAAGAAGGCACTGGATGAAGATCCTGCCAACAAAGAAGCTCTTTTCTATATGGCAGATGCAATGAATGAGCAGGGTGCGGGAGAAAAAGCAATTAAGGTTTTAATGCATTTAAGACCGGATCCTGTTTATGGTGCCCGTTCCTGCCTGGAAGCCGGTATGTATCATACAAAAGTTGGAGATACAGAAGGAGCCATTCAGGATTTTGAAATTGGTCTTAAGCACGAAAATGCTGAGCCTGAAGTACGTCTTGAACTTCAATATCGTCTTGCTGCGGTTTTCTTTGGAATTGGCCGTATTCCTGACGGACTTAATCTTCTTAAACAGATTAGAATGGTAAATGCAAATTATAAGGATGTTAATTCTTTAATCAGCCGTTACCAGGAATTAAGTTCAAATAAGAATCTTCAGATTTATCTTACTGCAGGAACCAGTGACTTTGTTGCTTTGTGTAGAAAGGTAATTATAAACAAATACAAAGGTTCTTATGTTAAGATTCAGGATATTAACGTTGGTCCGCTTTACACAGACATTATTGCAGAAATAGAAACTGACAAGTGGGAGAATACAGATCTCTTCCGCTTCTTCAGAACAAATGGTGCAACTGGTGAGCTTTACGTAAGAGACTTCCACGGTCATCTTCAGGATATTAAGGCTGATAAAGGCTACTGTCTTACAGCCGGAACTTTTACTGAAGAAGCCCGTAAGTATACTGAAGGCCGCCCTCTTGATTTAATCGAAAAGAGCGAACTTACAAAGATTTTGAAAACAATAAACGGTTAAGCTTTCTTAACTACAACAAGATTGCGTTCATGGTCTTCCAGAAATGGAACTGTGAGCGCAATTTTTTTATATTCAGGAATGATGGATTTTACGCTTTCCATTTCAGCCTGAATTTTTTCTGCACGAGCTTTGTATGCTGCAAGATACCCGCCCTTCTTAAGCATATTGAGAAGAAGATAAGAAATCTGTTTATCAAAAGGATGAAAGGCTCTGAAAACTTCCAGGTCAAAGGTATTCATTCTGATGAGATTTGCAGGAGTGCAGTTAACAGTCACGTTCTCAAGTTTCATTGCTCTGACTGCACTTTCCAGAAATGCGCAGCGTTTTTCCATTCTTTCAACAAGAACAAATTTAATATCCGGAAAAGCAACTGCCAGAGGAAGACCCGGGCATCCACCTCCAGAGCCAATATCTCCAAGAAGCAGGTCAGAATGTGTAATATTTTTTTCGCTGCAAATATTTTCAATCAGTTGGGAAATATGTGGTACTGCTGCAAGACTGTCCAGAATATGATTTACAGCAAGTTCATCCGGAGAATCTGCTTTCATAAGATTATAACTCTGGTTAAATTCCAGAACCTTTTCAATATAGGTTTCAAGAGCATTCATCTGCTCTCCGCTGAAGTTAAGTCCCAGCTTTTCTATTCCCTGAATTAATTTCTCTGTCATAAATTAGTTTCCTAAATCAAGTAAAAATTCCAGCTGCCAGCTTGGGTCTGTAGTCCGCAAAGTTACAAGGTTGCCCGTTCTGTAGGCTGTAAGATTTTCGCGCTGAGACATCTGGTAGAGGAAAGAATATTGGTTCAGATAGTCCTGTCCTACTGCACATGCAATTGAGTAGGATGAAATACCGTTTGAAGCTTCGTTTGGCTTAAAGTAAATGTAGAAAGTTTCTTTTCTGTTTTTTCCATCGCTAAGGTAGATTCTGTCTCCGGTTAAAAGAAAACTTCCATCATTTTGTGTGGATGAAATATAAATTGTACGGCAGGTAGCAAGTACGCTGTAGCCGTTTACGTAAAAGCGCAGAACTTTTGGCTGAGGCCCCCGGATTGTTTCAATAACAGTAGTTGTTTGATTCTGAATTTGAGAGCCGGATGAATTATTTTTTACTTCCTCCAGCTGTTTCTGCAAAGAATCATTCTGAGCCTTTAACTGTTCCAGCTCAGTGAGAACCTGCTGAAGTTTAATGTTTGTTTCGCTGTTAGAGTCAGATGTATAAAGATTAGAAATCTTTGAAAGTGATGAAGTCAGCGAGCTTGAGTTTTTTCCAAAAGAATTTGCTACCTGATTTAAAAGTCCAAGCTGGTCCAGGGTAGAAATGTCTGATGCAGAAAGGCTGGACTTTATACTATCAGTGGAAACTGTTTTTTTTGTTTCGCTGACAGTTTCTTCTGTGGAAGTTTTTGTATCTGTGGTTTTTGTTTCGGAAGTATTGCTGTAGCTGCTGGAATTTGAACCCGGCATATAAAATCCGCTTCCTATTGTAGGAGAAGTAATTACAGGCATTTCCGGAGAGGAAACTGTTGGTGCTGTAGGGGAAGTTACTGTAGGTACAGTTTGTGCATACAGGCCTGCTCCTGCAGTAAAAATGAGAACAGATAAAACTTTCCGGAGTGAATTACAACTGTGCAAGACTTTCCTCCACAAACTCAAGTCTTTGTGTCAGTTCGCTGATTGTTTTTTCAAGACGAGCTTTTTCTTTTTCAAGTTTAGATTTTGGATCTACAGTAGCGGCCTTTTTCTTCATCATTGCGATTACGCTGTCAGGGCTTTTTCCACTTTCAATAGCCTCTTTTGCCTTTGCTCTTTCGTCAGGCTTTTTTGCTGCTGCAAGAATTTTCATATTGTCAAAGCCAAGGGCTGTATCTTCTTCCGGCAGAGCTGAAATGATAGAAACATTCTTTGCGGTAGTGCGAGGAATCTGTAAAACCCGGTCAAGGTAATCTTCGTAGCGGATGTTTGAATCTTCACAAAGCTGGTGGGCTTTAATGAGGCGCTTACCCAGTTCCTGCATGATTTTTCCGTTTGGAATAATGTAGTTTTCACGGATTTCTTTTGTCAGGGAATCCAGTTCTGGTGAAAGAGAAATGTCCAGTTTGTAATAACCTTTTGCTTCTGCAGTATCCAGAAGGGCATGAAATTTTGCCCAGAAATAATTTGTATGGTTGCGGGCCTGATGAGGAGGTTCTCTTCCCCCGTTTGCCTGAATATCTTCTTCGTTAATCAGGTGGTGAGTATACTCGTGAATGGCTGTATAAATTAATTCATTATCAGTCTTAAAATTTTTGTTGTGAAGGAGAATTTCCCTGGTTTCCGGTTTGTAAAGTCCGTTAACTCTTTTGCTTTCTTTGCCCGTCATTGTAACTGTAAATTCAAGGGCAGATTCCTGAATGTCCAGGAGCATGTTCTTAATATCGTCGTTTGTCATAAAATTAATTTTATCACTTCTATTCCAATTTGCCCATACGTGCCAGAATCAGGGAAGCGGCAACTGTAGAAGCTGTTTCTGTGCGGAAGATTCTTTCACCCATGCGAAGGCGGCAAAAACCTTTTTCTTCAAAGAGTTTTCTTTCTGCAGCGGTCCAGCCTCTTTCACTTCCAATTGCGGCAAGGGCTGACTTTGGCTGGGGGGTTGAAAGCAGGCGATGGTTCAGGGAATCACTTGCATCAATATTGTCCAGAGCGTAAAGATCTGGTGTAGAAGAAATTTTATCTTTCAGGGCAGAAAGACATTCTTCCAGTGACGTGTGCATAAAAATTTGTGGTATATGTGTGCCTCCTGCCTGAACTGTTCCGTCAAAAAGCATCTGGCGGCAGTTTTCCGGGCTGGCTAAATCACTTTTAAGATAGGATTTGTCCGTGAGCTGGGTTGCAGTAAGATGAATCTCATCCACCCCCAGTCCTGCCATATCCCTGAGAAGACGCTTGAGCTGAATAGGTCTGGGAAAACCAATAATCATTGTAAGAGGGTAGAGCGGCTTTCCATCCCCCTGAGGCTGAAATGTAAAGGAAATATATTTTTCTTCCAGATTAATTTTACTGATTGCTGCAGTTCCTGACTGTCCGTCAACAATTCCTGCTGTAAAAGTGTCGCCTTCTTTTTTGTGAAGAACTTTTATCAGGTGCTGTGCCCTTTCATCCTTCAAATTTAAAGGCTGATTGATTTCTTCTTGTGTAAATAGACAGATGTTCATAGGAATATTATAGAAGAATTTGCAAATTCCACTCAATATCATTAAATTTATAGTAAGAAAATTGTTAGTATGAAGGTCGTTTTTTTTAATTTACTGATAGTCTAAAAAACGGCTCCTAGTCGTGAAACGTCTTATCGAAAATGCAGGCTCGCCTGCTTCACGCATTTTGTGCTTGTAATTATATATGGTTGCCGCTTCCCCTGCAGCACAAAATGAGTGATTTCGTAAGCCGTTTTACTCCTTCGCGCGGTTTTTTAGACTATCATTTAATTTTTAAACTTCGAATTTGAGGCTAATAATTTTGGGAGAAAGGGACTTATATGGGAAAAAATAAAGAGAAAACTTCAGCAGAAACAGTTATTAAGGATGTGCTTGGGATAAAGAAAAAGGAAAATGTTTTAATTATAGCAAATCCGGAAACAAACCTTATTGCTCAGGAACTTTACACTGCAGTACGGGAGGCTGACGGGAATCCATCTTTGATTTTTCAGCCTGCAAAAACGATTTTTGATAACGCTGAGCTGCCTGTTATTGGTGCAATTAAATCTGAGCCGGATATTGTACTTTCAATTTCTTCAAATAAACTGGGAAAAGATTCTGAAGGAATAAAAAATCCTTATAAAACAGAAGATGGTCGTTCTTATGACCATATTTTTGATTATCTGCTGGACGGTAAAAAAAGTATTCGTGCCTGCTGGACTCCTGGTCTTACTGAGGATATGTTCCGCCGCACGGTTAATATTGATTATAAGCTTCTTCGGGAGCGGTGTGAGGCAATCTGCAAAAAATATGAAAATGCAGTGAGTGTTCACGTAACTTCTCCAGGTGGCACGGATGTTGTGGTGCCGGTTAAAGGTCGTAAGGGGCTTGTGGATAACGGTGATTTTACTCAGCCTGGTTCAGGGGGAAATGTTCCTGCTGGCGAAGTTTTTATCAGTCCGGTTGTAGGCAAGGGAAATCAGGGGCTGCTGCACAAAAAGGCCCGGGCGGATTCAGAGGCTGATATTAACGAAAGGGGTACAAACGGAACAATTGTTTTTGATGGAAGTATGACTTTTTCTGATGGGGATGCGCTTTTAAAAACTCCTATTACTGTTCAGGTAACTGATGGCTTTGTAAGCGATATTTCTGGCGGGGAAGAGGCTGCCCGTTTGCGCAAAGATATTCTCTGGGCAGAAAAAGAGAGCCTTGCAATGGAGTTAAGCAGGAAACTTCCAAAGGGGCAGGGGGCTGTTTATGCCAGAAATGCCCGGAATATTGGTGAACTGGGGATTGGATTAAATCCTTCTGCTAACGTTACGGGAAATATGCTGGAAGATGAAAAGGCTTTCCGTACCTGCCACTTTGCTATAGGTGAAAATTACGACGGGGATGCCAGTGCGCTGATTCACTTTGATGGAATCGTTCGTGAACCAACGCTTGTCATCAAATACGCTGACGGTTCGGAGTTTACCCTGCTGGATAAAGGGGACCTGCAGCTCTAGTTTATTTTGTGGTTTTCTGAACCCTTAGAACTGCTTCTGCGGCCTGTTCAAGTTCTTCCCGGGTCATATCTTCCTGGTTCTTGAGCATGGCGGCAGGAACTCCATAGGCTTTTTCCAGATCCTCAGGAGTCATAACTTCTTCCGGGGTTCCGAAAGACATATCACGGTTTGGATAAAAGAGAAGGACATTTTCAGCATATTTTCTGGTCAAATCCAGTTCGTGCATGCTGATGTATATAGTAGTTTTTGTTTTTTTAGAAAAATCCTTCAGGTAAGCAAGGGCGCTTTCTTTTTGCTTCTGCTCCATGGCAAACAGCGGCTCGTCCATAAAAATGCTTGCAGATCCGTAAAGCAGGCTGAAGGCCAGGAGAACACGCTGAATTTCCCCCTTTGAAATTTCCTTAAGTCCGTGGTTAAGAACAGGGGAAAGTTCAAACTGGTTTATTACTTCTGAAAGCAGGTCTTCTTTTTCATTCAATATACCTGCAGCTTTTCCTTTAAGGGCTCCATTAGCATAAACATATGAAAGAAGCTGGGAAACTTTTTCTTCAGATTCAAATTCCATGTTCTGATAAATGACAGAGGCAAGGAGATTCTTTTCTCCTTCCGGTAAAGAAGCTATATCTTTTCCAAAAAGGCTTACTTTTCCATTCTGAGGAAGCAGTCTGCCGGATGCCAGAAGCATAAAAGTGGATTTTCCACAGCCGTTTGGCCCAATAAGACTGACAAATCCTCCCGGGAGAGCGCCTGTAAAATGGTCAAATACTGGGGAAGGAACAATTTGTTTTCCTTCAGCGTCTACATCTCCCTCTACTGCAGGATAAGTAAAGGAAATATCGTTGAATTCAATAAAATTTACTGACATATGGTTAAATGATACAGTATTTGATAAATCTTGCAAATATTATTCAGTCTATTTATAATGAAGGTAAATATCCAAAATATCCAATTGGGGAAAACCCTTGGATTGGAGGTCAAGTTATAATGAGCTCAAAAGGTGTTAAACTTTTAAAAGCTGTTATATATATCCTATGTATGGGAATTGCGGCAGGTGCCTTTTTTATTGTTAAAGATCATTTTTCAATGAAAGCGGCTATTGCGGTTAGTTCCATTCTATTTTTACTGTTCGTGGCTGGCTTAATTGTTTCAGCGGTTGCTTCTGCTAAAGCCAGAAAGGCTAAGAAAAATAGTCAGAACGGTATTTTGATTACTCAGCTTAAATCTTCATCAGAGAGACTGAGCCTGAAGGTTTCTGCAATGAAAGATTCTTTTGCTGAAGAAAAAAAGATAATAGAAAATATTGCCGTTGAACTGGGGAATATTCATCCGGTTAAAGATGTGAATGCATCTAAGGCAGAGCAGGACATACTGGTAAAAATAACTTCAGTAAGTTCTCTTATTGATGGGGTTATAGCCGGAAGTGATCCTTCTGAATTTAAAAAACAGCTTACTGTTCTTTATACAGCAGTAAAACAGCGCAAACAGTTTGAGAATTAAGATTCTCGTTAGTTCATTTTTCCACATGGGCTTTAATAAAGTTCTGAGTTATAAGTTTATTAATAATTTGTAATAAAAGAGGGTGTCTGGAGCTTTGATTTAAAGGCTTTAGAGATTTTTGCCGATATCAAATTTGAGAAACTCTCTGAATGTGGGAATTTTTTATGAGTGTTTCCAGTGGTCGTAAAAAGATTTAAACGTATCTTTATACTTCCTCCTGGTGTGTAAAAAAATCTAAAGGTGGATTGTATGAATAAGAAAGTTGCAGTTCTTATACTTACCTTGATGGCTGCCACAGTTAGTCTTTATGCTAAAGATGTAACTGAAAAGTCTGTTGGTACTGAAAACAGCTGGCAGGAATCAATTTCCCTTGAGGGTAAATCAAGTGGAAAGTACAACATTGTAGTTACCGCTACAGATACAGCAGGTAATACAACACAGGCAGGACCTTTTAATATTAAGATTGATCCTGAATCCGATCTTCCTGTGGCAAGTATTACAAACCCTGCTCCAGATATGATTGTTCCTGGTAACCTGAATATTGTTGGTACTTGTGTGGATGATGATGGAGTAGATTTCGTAACCATTATCCTTGACGGAGATTCAGAAAATCCTGTTAAGGCAGAAGGAAAGGAATTCTGGTCATATTATCTTGATACTACACAGCTTATTGAAGGTGAACATACAGTCGAAGTTTTCGGAACTGATATTAACGGACTTCCAGGTAAATCAACAAAAGTAATCTGGAGTCTTAACCGCCGTGCTCCAACAACTGATGTTAAAAATCAGGGAATGGGTGTTCTTTTAAGTGGAAAAATCAATCTTGAAGGCTACGTAAAAGACGGTAACGGTATTAAGCAGCTGGAATACTCTCTTGATGGAGGCCAGCGCTATACAAAAGTAAAACTTAAGGAACAGAAACTTGCTTATGCAGATGAACAGGGTGCTAAGGTTTACTACCACTTCTCAATCCCTGTAGATACAAGAAAGTTTGAAGACGGTCCTGCTGTCTGCTGGTTCAAGGGAACTGATAAGGGCGGCACCGTTGGATATTACACTTACCTCTTCTTTGTAGACAACACTCCTCCAGACATTAAAATCGTAAGTCCTGAAAAGAATGAAGCACAGAATGGTGTTTTCATCGTTGCTGGTTATGCAAAAGATATAAACGGCATGCAGAGTCTTTCATGGCAGTGGGGCAGTGATACCGGTTCCTTTGATCTTGTTCCGGGGAACCCTTACTGGCTTCTTGAAATCAATTCAATCGGATTAACAAAGTCTCAGGTATTCAGCGTTACTGGTGTAGATACAATGGGTAACTCTGTTACTGTTAATCATACAATCAACTTTGACCAGCAGGCAGATAAACCTGTAATTGATCTGGTAAGTCCTGTTGAAGGTCTTGATGTGGATGGTTCAGAAGGCTCTCTCTACATTCGTGGTATTGCAAAGGATGATGATGGTCTTGCTCAGATTTTCTATACAATCGATGATGGGGAAGAAATCTTCTTTAATGCAAAGGGCGTATTCTATCATTCTTATCCAAAAGCACTTCAGAGCGGAAAGCATACAGTTAAGGTCTGGGGTGTAGATAAATATGGTGTAAAGGGTGATCCTGTTGTAAGAACAGTAAGCTCTCAGGGTGTTGCTCCTGACTTTAATAATATTGTTGTTAAGACTGGAAAAGATAGCAAAAAGTTTGTAAGCGGAATGGAAATTAATCCGGAAACAAACTCAACATTTGAAATGGAAATTGCTTCTTCAGTAGGTTTGTCTGAAGCAAATTATTCTATTTCATGGGGCGGACAAACTCAGAATTATCAGATGGCAGTAACAAATGGACAGAAAACTGCAACAATTACTATCCCTCTGTCAGCTGATGATTATCCATGGGGAATTTCAATCCTCCATGTTTATGCAAAAGATACAATCGGTCGTGATTCAAATTACAATGCCGTAATTAATATTAAGGATTTAACAAAGCCTCACGCTGTTAAACCGGAACTTAGATTCCTGGACAGCCAGATTCCTGAAGACGGAAAGATTATTTACAGAGGCAATACAGTTTCCGGTTATTTGATTGGTGCTGTTGCAAAATCAGTTCAGGTTATTCCTGCAAGTTCTGGTGCAAAGGCAACTCTTTCAGGTAACTCTGTTGTTTTAAGCGCAGATGGTGCAACTCAGCCGTTTACAGTTAGAGTTACAACAGATAAGGGTGCTGTTTACAATTCTAAGGAACTTCAGTTTATTGATATTCCAACCGGTCCTTCAATCACTATTGATGATAATTCAATTAACTCTGGCGTTGCAGTAGATTTCTCTATTCAGCCAACTCTTAAAATCAACGGACAGATTTCAAGCGAAGACGGAATTGCTTTTGCAGGTTATAGATTCCTGACAGCAGAAGCAAAACTTAAGGACGGTGTAGTTGTAGAATCAGCTGTTAAGCCAGTTGTAAGCCTTGATAAAGCTGAGCCAATTCAGCTGGACGAAAGAGGCAACTTTACACTTAATTTTGCAGCTGAAGATTTCCCTGATGGAATTACCGTTGTAGAAATTGCTTCAACAGATAAGGCTGGACGCACTTCTGCAAAAGCTGTAATCGTAAACAATGTACCAGTTAAGAGAGTTGCCGCTGATGAAAGCGAAGTAATTCCTCCAAGTGATGCTCCAAGAGTTTACTGGCTCCAGGGTGTAGATTACTATGGCGTTTGTGTTTACCAGGGTAATGTTGATAAATTATTTACATATTACAAGAACGGAGATGTCCGCTCAGATACAAAGGAACTTAAATTTGTTGTTACTCCAACAGATGTAGATAATCCACAGCCTAGCGAAGGAACACTTAAGGTTTCTAAGCAGGGAACAATGGCAGGAAGATTCTTCCTGGTTGATGGAGAAACTTATACAAGCGGTAAGGAAGTTGCAATCAAGAAAAATGCAACTGCTGATGACGGACACACAATTCAGGCCTTTATCGATAGCACTGCTGCAGTAGTTTCTGCTGACTGGACATTGATTTCAGAAGGTTCTATCGGTGGAGAAAAGGTTCAGAAGGGTAAATCAAATCCTGTGCCAGTTACTGAAGGAAGCCAGTATATGGTTTCAATTCCTCTGGCAAAACTCCCTGCAGGAACTCTTACTGTAGAAATGGTTGTTACAGATGCAACCGGCGTTAAGGAAACCGTTACAGGTTATCTGAACGTTGTCCGTAAGCATGATGTTGTTAATTCTGATGAAGGCATTTACTTCTATCCTGGATTTAACTGTACATACAATGCTTCTACAAGTACATACAATCTCTTTAACGGTGGTGAACTTAAGGCTATCGTAAATACAGATGGAGATTTCACACCTTCATTTGTAAGAAATACAAACGGACTTGAAATTACTACAACTGAAGGCAGCAAGATTATTACAATTAAATCTGTTGCAGACGGAAGTTATTCTAACGTTCAGGTACGTGCTAAAAATAAAGCAGGTGCTTCAATCGATTCTCCTGCAGTTACAATCGCAACTAAAACTGAGAGACCTCAGATTACTATTACTTCTCCAGAAATTATGGGCTGGGTTGGAAATCAGGTTGCCATTAAGGGTAGAATGCTCGATGGTACAAGCAGTTCAACACTCTACTACAACATGGAAGAAGATAAGCCTTCTGTTTCTAAGGAAGTAACAAATGAAGACGGAACAGTTTCTACAGTTACAGAAAAACCTGAGCAGCAGTGGATTCAGATTCCTGTTTCAAGAGATGGTTCTTTCTCTACTGTAATTGATATTACTTCACTTGCTGAAGGATATGTTCCTCTTAACTTCCGTGCAGTGAATGCATCTGGTCAGGAATCAGTAATTCACTATGTACTGCAGAAAGATACAGTTGCTCCTGTAGTTAAGGTTGTTCTGCCGGATGCAGGTTCAAAGATTAATGGTGAAAACCTCCTGGTTCTTGATATTGAAGATGCTGGTTATGTAAGTACAATTGATTATCAGTCTGCAAACGGAAGAATTAAAAAGAGCTTTAATCGTGATTTAGGAGATGAAGCAGTTGATGCAGATTCACCTGAATATGCAATGACACAGGCTCTGGCAAATGTACTTATTGGTAACGAAAGACTTCCTCTTGAAAGTGGAATGAAGATGGAAGTTAAGGACCTGGCAGGAAACTCAACATCTCTTGAAGGAGTTAAGTGGCCGTTTGAAATTGACCAAGATTCAGATAAGCCTGTTGCCGAAATTCATATGCCTGCTGAAAATGCAGTTATCACAACTGACTTTACAATTTCAGGTATCACCTATGATGATGATTCTTCATGTCGTCTCTGGTATAAGATTGACAATAACGAATACAGACTGCTGAGTGAAGAATATTCTTCAAGTTATAAGATTGACATTCCTCTTTCTGCAATGACTGATAATGAACATTCAGTAACAGTTTACGCAGAAGACATCAACGGAATTAAGGGTAATGAAGTTACAAGAAACTTCAGGATTTCTCTTGAAGAACCAAAGGGTTCTGTAACAAGTCCTAAGTTTGACGAAACAGTTTCCGGCAGAATTGTTATTCGCGGTGATTCAACAGATAAGAACGGAATCAGCAAGGTTCAGATTTCTCTGGACAATGGCGCAAGCTATCAGGATGCTGAAGGTACAACTGACTGGTCATACGAGTTTGATTCAAGAGTAATTGAAGACGGTACTCACGTAGTATTTGTAAAACTCTGGGACGGCTACGGAATTCCAGGTCTTGTATCATCACTTATCAATATTGATAACACCAGCCCGGATATTGTTCTTGAACTTCCTCTGGATGATTCAAAGACAACTGGTTCAGTATTCTTCTCTGGTCAGACAACAGATAATATTGGTCTTAAAGATCTTACAATCAGTATCAGAAGCTTCGATTCTTCAGTAAGAGTTCCTGCTGATATGCAGACTATTAAACTTACTCCAGCCAGTATCATTTCTCAGAAAGTTGATATTAGTTCTCTGGCAAACGGCTTCTATAACCTGGAACTTACAGGTACAGATGCTGCAGGTAACATTACCCGTGTAAGCCGCAATATTGAACTTGATAAAAATGCACCTCGTACAAAGGTAAGCATTATGTATCCACTTAACGGTGAACACGTTCAGTCAAGATTTAATATCTTTGGTGAAGTTATCAGTGAAGATGAAATCAGCGCTGTAGAACTTTACATTGATGATGCTCTTGTTCCTGGATTCTATGGTACTCAGATTACAGACAGCGGCTACTACAAGTTCGCTATGAAGAATGAGCTTAAGCAGAAGGCTAAGACTATTAAGGATGAAGAAGGAAATGTAGTTGAATCCCTTGAAAAGGAAACTTATATCCTGGAAGACGGAAAGCACACTTATAAGGTTGTTGCTACAACTACAGACGGTAAGAAGATTGAATCTATTACTCAGAGCTTCATCTATAACAAGTACGGTCCATGGGTAACACTGGACAACTTTACTTACGGAGACTTTGCAACTGACAGACCTATTCTTAAGGGAAATGCAGGTTATGTAATGAATCCGGAAGATGCTGCTGCATTAAAGAACAAAAATACACCTTCAGAAATAATGAATAATATTCAGGGTATGAAGGTTAAGCAGGTATACCTGAGCTTTGATAATGGTAGAACATTTACACCAGTAAGCAAGAAGGGTAAGACAAACTGGAAGTATCAGGTAGAAAACCTTGACCTTGCAGAAGGTTTCTATTACATGCTGATTAAGGCTGAAATGGAAAATGGTGAAACTGCAATTACAAGAAACCTTGTTCAGATTGACCATACAAATCCTACTATTAAGCTGATCAGCCCAGGTGAAGGTGGCCACTACAACCAGTCTCTGGAATTTGATGGTCTTGCAAGCGATGATGTTGCTTTGAAAGATATTACAATTTCTTTGAGAAAGGGTGACAAGTCCAGCTACGAAGTTCCTGCATTTATTCAGGGACTCTACTTTGACGTTTCAGTATGGGGTGCAACCCTCTACAATGTTGGTGTAGGTCTTACTGCATTCGACAATGCTGTTAAGATTCAGGCTAACTTTGGTCAGTTTACAAAAGACCAGTGGAATTTTGTAAATGACCTGCTTGGATTAGAAGCTTCAAATTACCGCTTTGGTGGAAATGTAATCGGTGCAAAGATTATTGCTCAGATCGGATACCTGCCAATGCGTTACCTGTTCGGACGTAACTTTGACTGGTTAAGCGCTACACTTTCTGTAGGTGCTAACTTCTCTTACTTCTCTGATTCAGGTGCTATTGATGCAAACGGTAATTCTGTTGCACAGGTTCTTTCAGCTGCTCTTGTACAGGTTGAATTCCCAAGAATCACCTTTGCAGATCAGAAGCTCTTTAAGACCTGGTCGTTCTACTTTGAGCCTCAGGTTTGGTTCATTCCATCGGATGTTGCAAGTGAAAGTGCTAAGCGCTTTGTATTCACTTACTCATTCGGTTTAAGAACAACAGTATTCTAATAAAATTAAATAAAAATATATAAAATCAAAGAGAGAGTTTATTACTTAAAAAGGCCGAGGTAATTGATTAGTCAGTTACCTCGCCTTTTGTATTTCCAAAACAAGGTTGGTGTATGATTTTTAGACATTCATTTTGGAAGAGAGTTTTAATCTTTGGTTGGAGTATTTTATTTATTACTTCATGTCATGTTGGTCTGGGAACTGCTGTTGATACGCAGAGCCCTGTAGTTTCTATTTCAAGTCCTTCAGATGCCTCTGTAACAAGGGGTACAATTTCAATTGAAGGAACCTATTCTGATGATATTGGCGTAAAATCAGTAAGTGTACAGATTTATAATATTACTGATATGAGCCAGTCCCGCTCGGTTTCATCTGCCGATTCTTCTGGCGTTCAATTATCTGCAGACAGTAAGACTGGAACCTGGTCATATGAATTTGACAGCAAGGCAATCGATGAAGCAACAGGTGAGTATCTTTACAAAGACGGAACTTATAAAATTGTAGTAGTTGCCAGTGATGGTACTTATACTTCAACTGAGGCAACCCGTACTTTCGAAGTTGATAATACTGCTCCTGTTTTTCTTTTAACTTCTCCTACATCAACCACAATTTCTTCTGGAACAAATTACGGAACATCTATTAAAATTTCTGGTGATGTTGCAGACAATCATTCAATCGATTATATGAACCTGCAGGTGTTTGCAGTTTCTTCAGACGGTACAGTTAATACAAGTCCAATCGAATTTACACAGTACACAACTTCCACTTCAACAATTAAGACAACAACCCTTACATACAATGATATTGAAATTGCAGGCGGTACAGAGGTTACTGTTGCAAAATACGATTCCTCTCCTACAACAATTTCTGATCTGGATAAAAGAAATCTGGCAATGGTTTATGCACAGATGTATGAAGCAGCTGGTGTTGAAGAAGGTACTGCTGCAAAGTTCTATCTTAAAGTGAGCATGACCGACCTTGCTGGAAATACAAGTGAAAATGTGTGGATCAAATCAACTTTGAAATCTGCACTGAAAAAAGCATTTAATTCTGCCTCAGCAGTTGAAATTGAATCAAGTGATATTAAAAAAATCCTCAATGGAACATATGACACAACTTCAGGTTCTTTCAGCGAAGACGATGTTGAGAAAATCCGTACAGTACTTGATGTAACAAAAGTCAGCCTTGGTTCAACTGATGTGGAAACCCTTAATGTAGAAGATGAGATTCCTCTGGCAATTAGTGTTAATTCAAATATTTCTCCAAAGTATTACGTAAATGGATACGCACTGGACACTTCAGAAGATAATATTACATGGAACTCACTTTCAACAAATGGTGTACTTGCAATTCAGGTAGTTAAGGGAACTGGTGCTGATTCTGGTGTTATTCCAAGCAGCCTTACTGCATTCCTTACTCCATGTGATGAATCTGCAATCGTTGAAACCTCAAAAGATGTAATTGAAATTTCCGGCGATTATATGGTTAGTGATACAGATTCTTCTCAGGCAAGTAAAACTGACACTGAAACTGACAGTACCACTTATTCAATCAGTCTGGAAAATTTTGATGGTCTGACAGCAGGCCAGTATTATCTGGTAACAATGACTGGAAATGACGGTGATGATAATGACATTGTTGGCGCTTCAACATATGGTTTCTATACTCCGTCAAATGCAAGTGCTCCAACAATTTCAAAAGTTGGATTTACAGCCGGTAGTGTTGAATCTGATGTTCAGACTTCTGCACAAACTTCTACATCAACTTTCAATACTCTGGAAGTCTGGGGTGGTTCAAACAAGCGTTATCTTGTTTTTGAAGTACAGGCCAGTGATTCAAAAGGAATTGATACAGTAAAAGTTAACTGGGGAAATGATTCATCTGCGGATTTTACAAATGTTTCTGGTACTAACAGATATATTTCAGATCCAATCGATTTAAGTTCAACTGCAACAGGTAACTATACATTTAAGTTTACAGTTACAAATATTGAAAATGTTTCTACATCAACTAACCGTAGTGCAAATGTTGATAATGATGGACCAATCGTAAAAGTAACAAGTCCTGCTTATGGTTCATCTGGAAAATTTACAGCAGAGATGGAAATTCTTGGAACAGTTCAGGACAGCTATTCCAGTGTAGATGATTTTATGTACTGCATTGTAGATAATGATATGGCTGCAATTGCAACAACTGTTGAAGCGCAGATTGCACAGGTTAAAGAATACTTTAACAACAGAAGCATCTATAATTCAGGAACATATCCTACATGGGACTTTACATTTACTCCTTTCCAGATTGCAGATGTAGACAAGTATACAATCAGCGATAATGATTATTACAAAGTTCCGGTATGGTTTTACGCAACAGACGAGCTTGGAAATTACACACTTGTTTCAAGTCTTACAACAGGTACAAGTGGTAATGCTGTTACAACAAATGCCGGCGGTGAATATACATTCCTTTACAATCCGTATGCAGATCGTCCTACAACAGAAATTACACAGCCAGAATCTGCAACTACACAAAGTGGAACTATTACAGTAGCGGGTTCTGCTGAAGATAATGTGTCTGTAAGTGCTGTTTATGTTCAGTTTGACTGGGATGGTGACGGCGTATTTGAAACTCTGGACGAAGAAGGAATTACTTCAGAAAATTCAGGGCTGACAATTGTAAGCTCTGCTGATATTTCTGATATTGATGATACTGCAGATCCAGATTTCTGGGGTGTTCTTGCAGAAAAGACTTCAAGCTGGAAACTTCAAATTAACAAAAATGGTGATTTTTATAAAGCAAATGAAAAAGGTTCCAATGGAATGCCTGTTATAAAAATCCGTGCTGCAGCTCTGGATAACAATAATCTTTTAGGTAACTGGTCAGATCCTGTTACTATAACTATTAATGAAAATGCTCCAAGTATTTCTGAAGTGTATGCAAAGCAGTTTACAGACATTGCAGATTCTTCAACAGAAACAGGTTCTTCAGAATTCTCGAATGGTGATGCTTTCAAGGGTGAATGGTATCTGGAAGCAGCTGTATTAACACAGATTGCTGAAGGAATAGATATTTCAAATTCTTCAAAGTGTTATTACAAAGTAGCAGGTTCTTCTTCAGGTCTTGCATCAGCATCAGCAAATGCAATTACTTACTACGATGAATATTCTGTAACAATTGGTGATGTAAACTATTCAGGTTACAAAATCAGAATTCCAATGGCTACAGATTCTGGAGCAGGTACAAAGTATATGCAGATCAGAGTTCAGGATGCTGCTGATACCGGCTCCCTGGATTGTACCGAAACTTTCTATTATTCATATGACAATACAGTTCCTGTACAGCAGGGTACAAAAATCAATAATGAGCTGGGTCAGAGTGCACTGGTTGATGCAAGCGGAAATCCAATTGCATTTACAAAACAGAAAATCAGTAACCATGTATTAACATTCGGTGGAAATGTTTCAGATACAGGTCTCGGTGTTGATAAGGCAATCTTCTATTTCCGCAGACCGGATGCTTCAGATTCAGAAAGCTATACAATCGAACTGCCTCTGCCATATGAAAATACAGACGGTTCTTATTCTTCAGAATCAAGTGCTGCTGTTTCATATGCCATTTCATCTTCGGAAGTTAAACTGTCTGCAGGTGCTTCCGGTAACAATAAGGTCAGCCTGGATTCAACAAGCGGTCTCTACGGTGTAACACTGGAAGGTGCAACACGTTCTTCAGATACTCAGTTCTATCACAGTGCAGTTAAGGATTATAAATTTATTCGTGCAGGTTCTCTTGCATATATTGCAGGTGGATTCCACAGAATTAAATCAGTAGAAAATGGAACTGTTACATTTGACGATGCAATTGACGGAAGCAAATATACATCTGCATTCTTTGCCGCTGCATTTGTTGTAGACAATACTCAGACAGAAAGCAGCAGCTGGAGCAGCGGATGTTTTGATCTTTCAAATGATGATGGTGACGGCGTAAAGGAATATCTTTCTGGTAATACAAAGAGTGAAAACTGGCTGGTAAGCATTTTTGCTGATGAACTTGAAGATGGTCCTGTTTATATTGATTCAGTAGTTCTGGACCTGGCAGGAAATATTTCTGAAAAAGCTTCAACCTACATTATGCTGGCAAATAATACTCCTCGCGTAACAAAAGTTTATGTTGCTTCAGATTTGAATGGTAACGGCACGTATTCTTCTGATGAAGCCGGAACTGATTCAGAAGGAAACTATTATTTCACAGCAACAAATGGTTCTAATTACGAAAGTGATTTTGTTACAATCAAGGATACTGGTGTCAGGGCAATTGATAATGTAGCAATCGCATTTGAATTGCTTGGAACATATGATCCTCAGGAAGACAGCGGATACCACGGTTATGGAATGGGCAACGGCAGTCTTAAATACAGATGGACAACCGGAACTTCTGAAGTAACAAAACTTGATTCTACAAGTCTTCTTGTTACAAATGATTTGAAAGAATTTACAAGTGATGAAATCTTTACAGATGACAGCATTTCTGCCGCAAACAGTTTGAATCAGATTGTAATTTTATCAAGTGATCTGGAAGGACTTGCTGCAGAAGATTCTGAGAATTATATTTCAATTGCTCTCTGGGATGAAACAAATGGTGTAACTCAGGGGGATTTTGGAACAATTTCTCCATCTGATAAATCGCTTACTTATTACTCAAGTTTTGGTTCTCAGTACACAGTGATTAATATTCCTCTTACTGTGGATTTAAGTGATGGTGTTTCTCCAGAAGCTTCAATCTCTGATTTCTACTGGAAAAAAGATGCGGAAGGATATAACTCACTTTATTACTACAATGATACAAAGATGGGGCACATTGAACTCGCTGATGTAGATTCACTTTCTGGAGTTGTAAAAGTTGAAGGAACAGCTTATGACGATCAGCGTCTGGGCAGTCTGACCTTTACTATTACAGAAGGAAGTTCAAATAAACTGAGTAAGACAATTGAATATGTTTCTTCATCTGCAAGCTGGACAAGTACAGGCAGCCTTACTTCTGACGGATATAATATTTCTGCAGAAAGTACTTTCAGTCAGGCTGAAGGCCACAAAGTTAACTGGACAATGCTGCTTGATACCGCTGCAATAGGAAACTACTCAGGTGCAATAATCAGCGTAACTGCAAAACAGTCCAAGGCACCATATTCTACTTCATCAACTCAGAACAAGACTGTAAATATTGTTCCTTACATTACAAAGGTTGAGCGCAGTGAAGATTCAACAATCTCTGGTGGAGTGATGAATCGTTCTACATTCGGTGCATATCCTGTTGTAGAAGGTGAATCAATTACAGTTTATGGATTTAACTTTGGTACAGCAGCAACTGTATATGTTGGACCGGAAGATGCAACTTCATCCTCAATTAAAGATGACTGCACAGATACACAGACTGTAACTTCAACTCAGAGTTCTCCTCTTTCAGCAGGTTCATTCACAATGACTGTCCCTGAAAAATCTGGAAAACTTTTTGTAAAGAACACAACTCTTTCTTTGAATAACGATAATGACAATGATGATTACGGTTCAGCTGATACAAGTGATTCAGACCTCGTGGCTACAACTGCCTTCCGTGCTAACTATGGTTACAATCGTGAAGCAGTAAGCGGCAAGTCACTTTCAACTGAATATACTGATGACAGATATTTGTCAGTATGGAGTCTGGGTAACTTCTTTGCAGGTACAGATGGTGGTGCTGAATTAAAGCATCCGGTTATGGCCGCAGATGCATCAGGTAATTTGTATGCATCCTGGGTTGCACAAAGTAATTCAAATGTAATGTTCAGTTATGGAATTGCTGACAGCATTACTCCAATTTTCAGATGTTACGACCAGCCTGGTGAATATACCGGCGTAAGTATTGATACAAAAGCTGCTTCTACTGTTACAAATTATGGTGGTGCAGCAGTAGCATTTGTGCCTGAACAGCAGGGGTCTGGAGGATCTTTCTCTTATCACGGTATGTCCAGTGCAATGATTGTTGGTGGTATGGGTGCAATTCAGGTAAGTCGTGATGATTTAAAGGATTCTAAGTTTTATAGCACAACTAAAGATAATGTTATAACAGTAGCTGTTGACGGAAATCCAACTTTCCAGTTGGATGGAAGTAATATAAGTTCTTACTACAATCTGGCAAACTATGATATGAACAGAAGACTTGGAGCCTTTGAAAATCCTGCTTCTGCAAGATATGGAAGTTATTTACATAACATCTGGTATGATAACGTAACTGAAAGCCTTAAATATTCAGTTGTTGATGTTACAGAAGTTGAAAAATTTGAGCAGAACTCTGGAGCAATTGTAGGCTGGGTAGTGCTTGACGGTGGCTTTAATGGTCAGGATAGAGTTCACAATTTTGAAGCTTCAGATGATACTACCGAAAGTATAAATAATAAATTGATTTCATTTAAGCAGATTCACTCTGTGGTAACTCATAGCGATTTGGAAAGTAAGACACGTAGCTTTGGAGGTGCAGCTGTATATGATTCAGATATTTTCTTAAGGAAGTCAAATATCACTGAGCAAACTGGCACAGATGCCAAGACCAGTGTTACTTATTCAAGTAATAATAGCGGAATTACTCCTGCTGTAGGTGACACGATTGAACTTCTTCAGAATACAGCTGGCGATTACGCAATTTCTGTAAGAACAATTACAAGTATTAGTGATAAAACACTTTACTGGTCAGAAGATGAACCTGTTTATCATGCAATTAATACAGTAACAATCTTCACAGGTAATATGAATGTTCTTGGTGTAACTGGTACAGATCTGGGTAATTTCAATGCAATAACCACATCAGCTAACCAGTCAAATTCAGCTGGTATTAGTTCTGATATTGATGTTACAACTGCGGGTTATCCAGTTGTAGCTTACTATGATGCAGAGAACTCTGAACTCCGTGTTGCAGCAGCTTCTTCATCTAAGCCAACTCTTGCAAGTCAGTGGACACGTTACCTGGCAGGCAGCGGAATTTCATGCTCTGGTGAAGTAAGTATGGTTGTAGACGGTGCAGATGGAATCCACATTATGTTCAAGGATGGTGACGGTCAACTCTGTTACATCTATTCTGCTTCTGTAGACAGTCTTAACAGTTTGACTTCTGCTGATATAGAAGTTATTGATACAAATGGTTCACTCTCTTACGGCAACATTTCAGTTATTGAAACAAGTGCCAGCGGGGCTTCCGTAAAAACATACAAGCCAGTGGTTACATATTTGAACTCTGCAAACAATGCAAGCTGTATCAAGTATGCTGCCAGAAGTGCTGATGCTGGTTCAGAAGGTGCCTGGGATTACCAGATTATTCCTTCCCTGGGCTCTGGACACTATGCTGTAGGCGAAAATGAAATCAGTATTGAAGGCTACAAATCTGGCTGGGCTTCAGATACAGTAATTGTAAACCAGTCCCTCACAAGTGGAACAACTGGTTACTCTACAAGTGCAAGTCCTGCAACAATTGATGCTGCAATTGCATTTAAGTCAAAGAGATTTGAAACTGCTTACCTTAAAGCCGAGTAAAATCTGTAAAAACTAAGAATCAAGGCCCTCTGTCTGTGGAAAAATCAGGCGGGGGGCTTTTTTTTGTTAAAAAAAGTGTTATGAATTTGTTATATGAAAAAAAGGACTTAATATTTTTAATGATATAATAAGGCATAATGTTCTTTCTGTATAAAGGCAATTTATGGATTGGGTTTTTCTATTTTGGTGCGCTTGCAGTTCTATTAAAATTGCTTGTGTTCCTCAAAAAATATCTTAAAACTTATTTCCATTAAGTAATGTTTCTCTCCTGAAATTTTGTATAAAGCGAAATTTGTGGAGAATTTTGGGATTTGTGCCGAAATTCCAAGGGGGGAGTCCTTTTTTTAGGACGTTATGTTATTAAAAATGGGTAAGGCTTATGAACAGACAGAGAATATTATTATTAGCATCAGCAATTTTTGCAGTGTTCGTTTTAACAACTTGTAATACTGGTTTAGGAACAACTGTAGATACTCAACATCCAAATGTTAAAATTCTTACACCTGTAGCTGAAAGTTCCAATGGTGGAAGCCAGGTTTTATTTAGTGGAACTTATACTGATGATAAAGGACTTAAATCCGTAACTTTTACTCTTTATAAAAAGAAATCCACCGAACCTATAGAAGGTTTCCCAAAAACTGTTCATCCTTCATCAAGTGATAGTAATACAATTAAACCATATTCTTCCGGTGCGTCAAACGGAACATGGAATTTTACAATGGATTCCACTGGACTTGAAGATGGTTCTTATCGTATGGTTGTGGTTGGAAATGACGGCAGCTATGATTCCGGCGCTGCTGAATGTGACTTTAAAATAGATAATACAAAACCAATCTTCCTTCTTGATAAACCTAATTCAACAGATATTTCAGATCCTAGTCACTTTGGTACAAGTATCACTATTGCAGGTGAAATAGGAGATGATTCAACAACAATTCCTTATGCAAGAGTTCAGATTTTTCCTCAGAATTCGGACGAAAGCACTAGTCCTCTGGAATTTACCCTTTTCGATAATAATGGAACTTTATATACAACAGATACACTTGTTTATGAAAACTTATCTATTTCAGGTGGCACAGACATACCCTTGGCAAAATACAATACTACAATTGCTTCTTATGAAGAAGAACATAGTGGGGCATTTTATTCCGCTTCACCTGAGGACCAGAGACTTCATGATATTTACAAAACGATTTACGGGGACACAGATCCTTCAGAAACTGTATATTTCTACGCTTATATTGAAATTGAAGATGAAGCTGGAAATGTAAGTGACGGAACCTGGATTAAAACTGATTTATCGAATGAAATTAATGCTATAAATCCTTCGTATGAAAAATATACAATCAGTGGTTTGAAAAAAGCTCTGAACGGTAGTCTTACAGGGGACGAGGCTTCTGTTTATCTTACCGCAATGGAAGCTTCAAAGACAGGTCTTTCACAAAGTGATTCCTTTGCCACAAGAAAACTTTATGGTATGAGCATTAACAGAGATGTTGCTCCATATTATGAATTTAAGGGGCTGACTGTTACAAATGGCGGTACCTGGCATCTGACAAATGCTGTAACCTTGTACGTAAACTGTGGAACTGAAGGTTATAAAGTAAAACCAAACACTCTTAAAGTTCAGATTTACGCAGCAAAAGATAATAACTCTACAGACAAGGCTTCTGAAATTCCAGTTGCCGTAATTTCTGCCTCAAATATTTATTCAGGAACAACCCCTGCAGCAAATATAGAAGATGCTATAGAAAATGGTTCATATCAGTTTACTTTACCTAATACTCTTGCAACAGGAAATTATCTTCTTGAAGCAACTGGAAAAGATGTAAACAATCAGGATTTGACGGGGAAGGCGATTTATGGTTTTACAGTTGACTCATCAGTTGTACTTCCATCAATTAATAAAATAACAGTTTCTGCAGGTTCAGATGATATTGCTTTAAATGATCAGACAGAAATGGTTCCAACTGTTGGAGGAGTTGAAAAACGTTTTGTTCGTTTTAAGGTTCAGGCCAGCAGCAATCTGGATGAAAATGAAGATGGAGTTAATGAAACTATTCCTGCAGTCTATGCAACAATTGATTCAAATGAAACAGTGTACACTCTTACACTTGTTGAAGATTCCTATGACAGTACATCCGGAAGTTATGAATATGTGACAGATGTAATTGATATTTCTGATTTTGAAACTGATGAAGTAACCGTGTTAGTTAATGCAGTATCTTCAGCAACGGTTTCTGACACAAAGACTTTACGTATTAATAACAAGGGACCTTCAGTAGAATTTACAAGTCCTGCTAAAGATTCAGCTGCAACTTTTTTTGGACAGGTAATTTTAATGGGAACAGCATATTCCACTTATTCTTCAATGAGTGACATTAAATACCTGGTTGTTGATAACACAACTTATTCGCTGTATGAAAAAGTCTTAAATGGAAGTGACAGCGAAAAGGTTGAAGCATACAATACTCTGGTTGAAAAAATTCTTAAACAATCAAATCAGGATTGTGTAAATTCAATGACTGCTAATTCGTGGAAATTTACTTTCACTCCATTTGGAAGTGCTGCAGTTGATTCATATTCATCAATTCCTTACACAAGTGAAGGAGTTTATACATTACCAGTTCTTTTTGCAGCAGAAGACAATCTTGGTAATACAAGTTTGATAACTGATTTCGCAATTAATTATGATCCTTACGGAGACCGTCCTGTTACAGAAATTGGAACTCCGGGAGAAGATAAAATTGTTTCTGGAACAATCCGTATTGCGGGTACTGCAGTAGATAATGTTAAGGTAAATGAAGTTTATTTACAGATTGATGTTAACAATGACGGAAAGTACAACAGCACAGATATTTCTTACCTTGAAAATGCAGCAGATTTGAATGGAGATTTGCTTTATACAATTGTTAGAGAAAACGAACTTGATACAGGAGACCATTCAGCAGATCCTAATTTCTGGGGTATTAAGGCATCAGGAACAGGAATCTGGTCTTACAAGGTAAATACTTCTAATGAACTGCTTTTGAGTACTGAAACAAATACTTATTTAAGAATTCGTGCAGCTGCTCTGGATAATAATAATACTCTTGGCCGCTGGAGTGATGAAGTAATCGTTCAGATTGATCCTCAGGCTCCTTCAATTGATGTGAATGGTGTAAGAGATTATGACTCTGAACCAAATTCTGCCACAATCGATGCTTATACAAATCAAAATACATATGAAGATTTAATGGCTCTTCAGGGAGACTGGTATCTTTCTCTCAATGTGTATGATGAAAGTGGAATTTATAGAGAAGGAATGTACTATATCAGTGCTTCTACTTCAGAAGGACTGGATGATCAGAATGCAGTTCATCATCCTGTAGAATATTATCAGGAATATAGTTTTGGAAGTAAGCCGGGTTATACGGTTCTTTTGCCTCTGGAAACTGGTTCAGGTGAAGGTACAAGATATATCAGGTTTGTAGCAACTGATGCAACAGAAGAGCACTCTGGAAAATCTGAAAGTGAATATGTTGTTAAATATGACAACTCTTCTCCAGAGCATTATGGTCCTGGTAAAGATATAAATGGGGAAAATGCTTATCTTTATGATGTGTCAGATTCGTCAGATTCTTATAATCCTCTTTCCTATAAAAAACTTAAGCTGAGTAATTATGTTGTTTCTTTCCGCGGTTATGCTACAGATGCAGGTACAGGTTTTTCAAAAGCCCTCTTCTATTTCCGCAGACAAATTGACGGCGTTACAACAATCGAGCTTCCTCTGCCTTCATATGATTCAACAAGCGGAGGCTACTTGTCTTCCGTTTCTGCAGCAGTTATTTATAATGCAGACAGCAGCCCTGTTTCTAAATCGAAAACTGATTCTTACGAAAATAAAGTTGGTCTGGATGATGTAACTGGTCTTTATGGAGTAACTCTTACAGATGCAACACGTACAAGTACTACATTTGTTCACCCTCTTGTTGATGATTACAGTTTTATCCGTGCAGGCGGAGTTGCATATATTAACGGTGGTTTCCATATTATTGAAAAAGTAAACGGCACAACAATTACTTTTGCAGATGAAGTAAGTGCTGTGGGTAGCAGTGCAAAAAAAGCATTCTTCCCTATGGCCTTAGTTGTGGACAATAAAAATACAGAAGCCGGTAACTATGATAATGGAATTTATTATGTAGTAAATGATGATGGAGACGGCATTGCAGAGAATGTTTCAATTCAGGGGGAAATGGCAAGCTGGCAGGCAAGCGTATTTGCTGATGAACTTGATGACGGACCTGTTTTCATTGATACAATCGTAATCGATAATGCTGAAAATTTCTCAAGTGTTGTAAGTACAAATGTAATGCTTGCAAATCATACTCCTCGTGTATCAAAAGTTTATCTTGCTGTAGATATTGATAAGAATGAAAGTTTTTCAGATGGAGAACTGGGAACAAGAACAGAAAATGGTATAACTTACAATTATTATGCAGCAGGTAATGGAGTTAATCTCACAGATTCATATTTTACTCTTGATGACACGGGAGTAAAAATGACAGGAGATATGGCTGTAGCAATCGAAATGCTTGGTGACCAGGATTTTTCAGGCTACGGAGCAGGAAGTGGAACCCTCTATTACAATGCAGGTATTACTTCTTCACTTCTCAGTGCGCCAAATGTTAGCGCAAGTATGAGTGAATTCAGTGCTGTAAACAAATTTGCTTCCAGCGGAACATACACTCCGGCTTTAGCAAATCTCTATAAAATATATTTTGATGAAAATGATGTTTCTGGTGAAGATGGAAATTACTATATTAACATCAGTATTGCAGATTCTACCCCTGGAATTGTAAGAGGAACAGCAGATTCTACAAAAGTTAAAAATGGAATCACCTATTACCAGACATACGGAACTCAGGCAACTGCAATTAATATTCCAATTATTGTTGATCTTACAGATGAAATTGGTCCAAAAACTGTAATAGATGATTTCTACTGGAAGTCTTCTTCCGATAACTCAATTTATGAAAAAGATTCTGATAATGGACACATTGAACTGTCTGAAGATTTACCATCAGGTGATTTTGCAGCAGGTAATTCAGGTGTTTACGATAAAGATCCAAAAGTATCAGGAAAAATCAGTCTCCGTGGTAGTGTATTTGATGACCAGTTGATAGGTTCAATCTGGGTAAATATCAGTGAAAAAACACTTTCTGATTATGAGACTGGTGGCAGTTATGGTAACAGTGGAACTGCTTCTGACTTTGGGGATTCAAAGACTTATTATCAGATGGCACGCTTTGAAGTTTCAAGTGAAGGCAGCGAATGGATTTGTACTTCTGCCCAGATGAGTAGTAATGGTTATGCATTCTCAGTAAATGCAAATGATTCTGATTCTTATTTGAATCACTCTGGTCATAAAGTTACATGGCAGCTGGATCTGGATACAGAAAAACTTGACAGTAAAAAGACTGTAGAAGATATGGTAATTACAGTAGCGGCTGTAGACCATAACAATCGTTTAAGTTCAATTACAAATGTAAATGTGGATTCATCTGCAGATGATGCAAACAAGAGCCGCCCGTATTATCAGATGGATGTTGTTCCTTATGTTACAAGTCTTACAACAGTTCTTTCTGAGAAAAATAAAAAGTATCCAAGTGTTTATGGTCGTACTGCTTTAGGGGCATGGCCTGTTTATTATGAAAAATATTCTGCTGACGGTTCAACGAATGTAGCAGAAACAGTTAAGGTAAATGGATTTAATCTGGATAATGGAACTGTTACTTTAGCAGGAACAGCAAATAATACCGCAGTACTTTCTGATGGAGAATTTACAATTCCATCTGGAGCAAAAAGTGGAAAAGTTACGCTCTCTGTAAATTCAATTCCTTCATTGAATAACCTGAACAATAATGAGGCTTCCGGTTCGTACAGTAAGGTTGATACCTCTGTTACTGGAGAATATAAAATTCTCAGGAATTACTACAATCGCATGCCTAACAATATAAACAATAATCTCCTTACAGATGACTTTGAACTGTATATCTGGGATATTGATTCTATAGCTGCAAGAGGTTATGACGTTGGGGATATTTCAGCGCTTGTAATGAAAGTAAATCCAACAAACGGTATGCTGGGATTTGCTTATTCAGATTCTCCTGGTTACAGATTCTTCCTGCCAAATGGTTCTGATTCTTCTTATCTCTATTGGGGATGGGGATGGGACCGTTATGTTGCAACAGAATTTGCATATGATTCTTTAGGTAATACATACGGTACAGCTGCTGAAGTAGATATTTCTGGTACATCAAAGGCTTCCCGCTATAGATTGCATTCAAGTAAGTGGGGTGTGAGTCATGGTGGTATGACAATGGGTAGCTCTGATACTCAGTCGGCCTACAACAATATAAACTCAATTCGCCTTGAAACAATGGCAACAGTTAAAGGTGGAACTTTTGTTGGTGATCCTTCCAGAATTCAGTCGCCTTCTATTGTACTGACAAATTCTGATAATCTAAGTACAAATGTTTATCTGGCGTATTATGATAATTCAACCAGTGAAATTCGTTTGAGAGTTGGTAAGAACGTCTATTCAAATGGAAAAAATAATTTTGGTCAGTTCAATGATACTAGCTCCTCTGTAGATAACATAGATAGCTATTCAAAATATCCGACTATTTCAATTGTATCTTCAGTTGCAAATGGTGCATATGGTAACGAAAATGCAAAACCTGGTAACAAGGTAAGTCTTGGTGTTCTTCCGGGAGCTGGTACTAATGGAACAGATATTCTGGTAATTGTCTGGTATGACGCAACGAATGAAAGTGTATGGTTCAGTTATCTTACAACTCCTCTGGATTATAGCAGCAGAGAAGGAGATACATATTTTATTCCTAACTGGTCGACTCCAGTAGAAATTCTTGAAGCTGGTACAGCAGGTGGATATTGTAAGCTGGCGGTTGATGGGGATAATGGAATTCATATTGCCGCATACTCTAAGGAAAATTCAGGTTCTCTGGTTTACACTTATATGTCGTCTTATACGAATGAATCTGCAAGTCTTTCACTGGTTGATTCTTATGGTTCTGCTGGACAAAACTTGACTATTGATTTTGCAAAAAATGCTTCCGGAAAGTGGATTCCTTATATTGGTTATTACACAGAATCTCTGGCAAATCCAAAACTTGCCTATATGGTGGACACTTCCTCTGCAAATCCTGATGGAGCAGATGAGGAAGGAATGTTTACTCAAAAATGGGAAGTTGTTTTGATTCCTGTTGCAAGTAAGGAAAGAGAAATACTTGAAAAGGAACTTGTCTGTGTAGGTCTTTACCGAAATGCTAATGGAACCTTAAAAGATTTCCCTTCAACATCGAAAACTTTTACTAAAAATGGTGTAGATGTATCTGGAAGGACTTATGGTAACGGAACATCAAATCCAGTGCTAGGTTATGGAATAAATTATAGTAAAGGTAACACAACCTACATTGAAACTGCACAAATGAGATAAGGAGGCGAAAATGAAAAAGCTTAATACATTAACATATACAATTTTAACACTCTTAACATTTTCTGCCTGTACAGTAGGTCTGGGCCCGGCAGTAGATACAACACCGCCAGTAGTTACAATTACTTCTCCTGCTTCAAATGAAGCTTTGAGTTCAGCAAACGGAGAGTCAGAAACAGGTTTTGTTAATTTTGAAGGAACCTTCCAGGATGATAAGGCTATAAAATCAATCAACCTGACTATATATTCAAGAGACAAGGCATCTGCTGAAAAAACTAAGGTGGGGGAAACCGTAAAACTTACCTTTGATAATAATATTTCTCCAAATGTTGCATATAGTGGTTCAATAACAAGTAATTCAAATAAAAAAGAAGGAATCTGGACATATAAGCTGGATACAACATCTTTACCGGATGGTTCCTATACTCTTGTTGCAACAGGATATGATGGCGCCTACACTTCAAGTGAAGCTGAAAGAAATTTTGACGTGGACAATACAGCACCTCTTTGTTTGCTTACAAAACCAACCGGAACAAATATTGAATCTCCATACAGATATGGAAGTGCTTTAGTTCTTAACGGAGAAGTTGGAGATGCTCACGATATTGAAAGTATTTCTCTTCAGTTCTATACAACAGACGGAAATTTGATAATATTCTCAGGTCTTTTGGATGAAGAAGGAAATGTTCTTGAAGATACAGATATCCTCACTTATAAAGACATAGAAGTTGCAGGTGGTACTTCAATTACAATTGCGTATGATAATGACGGTAGCAGTTATAACGACAGAAATCTAAATACAATTTACAACACTCTTTATTCATCAGCAGCTCCTGATGAAAAGGGAAATGTTCCTTTTTACATGTATGTACAGATAAAAGATGAAGCAGGAAATGAAAGTAAGGGAACCTGGCTTAAAGAAGAGGTCAGTAAAGAATTAGAGAGTAAGTCAATTAGTGAGAGTGTTAATGTAAGTAAACTCTATTCGGTGCTTGACGGAAGTTATGATGGAGCTTATGAAAGTGGATATCTTTCAGTTCTTAATTCCACCAAAACAGGTCTGGAGAATGACAGCCTGAGTTTTGCAGAAAAAAAACTTTATGCCCTGAGTGTAAATAAATCAATTAATCCGTCTTATACCTTTGGTTCTGTATTTATTGTAGATGATTCTACTGCAGACAGTGAATGGCAGCCTGTAAATAATCAGGGAACTATGACAATTACAGTGGAAGCAGGACTTAATGGTGCGGGGGTAATACCAGATTCAATTTCAATTTACATCTGGTCAACTGAAGACAGTAATGGAGACGGTTATCTTGAAAAAGTCAGCGGTTCTGCATTAAAAACAATAACAAAAAATCAGATTTATAATGGTACTCAATCTATTGCAGGAATAAGCACTACTGTAAGCTCTGCAACCTATTCGTTTACACTTCCTGATTTACCAACAGGCTATTATTTTATAAGTGCCCAGGGATACGATGAGGCAGAAGAATCTTTCGCACAAAATACAAGCTTTGGTTTCCATGTAGATCAGGATGCAGTTGTTCCTGTAATTAATTCTGTGGCAGCTTATATTGACAGCAACGAACTTTCTGAATCTGCAATGAAGTCAAATGCACAAAATAATGCTGAAGTTCTTTCTGCATCTCAAACAGTTGGAGGAACAGAAAAGCAGCAGATGGTACTCAAGGTTGCAGCCGATGCTTCTTCAGGCAGTCTTTCTGTAACAGCAAAACTTGCAGATACAAGCTGGAACCTTGCTCTTAAAAATGGCTTCTATTATTCAGATGTGATAGATTTTTCTTCCATTACAACTGGAACTTATAGCCTGGTAATCATAGCAAGTGTAACTGCAAATGAAACCACAACTACTGTAAGTACGCAAAAAACTTTCTATATAAATAACTCTGGTCCGATAGTAAACATTTCATCTCCGGAAAAAGGAGATACTACAAATCATACAAGTGAAATAAGTTTTATTGGAAGCAGTTACTCAACTTATTCTACTCCAGAAAAAATAGATTATCTTGTAATCAACAACACAATTAAGAATGAATCTGCATACAGTTCAGGAAATGATGTGCAGAAAAAAGCTCTGTTTAAGAAATATGCAGCAAATAATTTGAATGAAGGAAGTGCCTCTTCATGGAAGTTTACACTTACTCCGTTTGATAATACTAATGCGTCATCTTATTCATCAATCACTCATACTGATGAAGGAGTTTATACTCTACCTGTCTGGTTCCTTGCAGCAGATGACCTGGGAAATGAAACATTAATTAGTGATTATACAATTTTCTACGATCCAAATGCTGATCGTCCTGTAGCAGTAGTGGTTTATCCTACAGACGGCTCATCAGTCTCAGGAAGTATCCGTGTTAGTGGTACTGCAAGCGATAATTATTCAGTTAGTGCTGTATATTTCCAGATTGATTCTACAGCAAATGATGGACACGATTTTGGTTCATCAGATGCAGAATCTCTG
>JAEEGF011776705.1_pt1 | contig 35577 bp, 27 predicted proteins | sample 9134171 | NCBI WGS metagenome assembly JAEEGF01 (sample SAMN16246542, study PRJNA631951) | gut metagenome | biome: gut microbiome; feature: rumen; material: AP-attached | host: Bos | place: Iran: Karaj | collected 2018-10
CATCTATTCCTCTTATCGAAGGTCTTAAAAAAGCTCATTACAAGATCCTTGTCCTTTCTAACTTCTCTAAGGGAGCAGTTGATGCTAATCAAAACGAAATGTCTTTCCTTGAATATGTAGATGGCGGAATCTTAAGTTATAAGGATCATGTGATCAAGCCGGATCATGATATATACGAGCTGATTATAAAGCGCTATGATCTTACTCCTGACAAGTGCGTCTTTATAGATGATACAGAGAAAAATGTCATAGGAGCGATCAAGGCAGGTATCAAGGGTATTCACTTCCAAAGCCTTGAACAGATGATGGACGAGCTTAACGAGCTTGGGGTAAAGAGAATATAATGGCGAATAGAATATAATAAAACTTCCCACTTGGCCGGTGCCATGTCCGTGAAAATCTCGCCAGGGCAGGCGGAATATAAATCTTTGCCACGTTTTTTAATTGTTTTATAAAATTCATGAGTGTGATAGATGGAGATTTTTATTCTGCCAGGGGTCCACATGTTTGAGCGAAGCGAGTTTGGACCCCAGAATAAAAGCTCCAGATATCATACCATGAATTATAAAACAATTAACAACGTGGCAAAGATTTATATTCCGTCTGCCTTGGCGAGATTTTCTCGGACATGGCACCGGCCAAGTGCGAAGTTTCAATTTATTAATTCTAATAGTTTAGTTGATGCCAGTGATTGCTGCCTCTTTGTGTTTGTAACAAGTCTTATATGTCTTGGCGGAATCCTTTGCTTAAGTCTTAGTTCAAAGAGTTTGCCGTTATCAAGATCTTCTTTTGCAAAATCCCGAACTACCATTCCCACACCAAGGGACCTTTCAGCGAACTGAACTATCATATCACTTGTAGCCAGTTCGAACTCAGGATGAATCGTGATGTTATTGCTTTCAAGGAATTCAGTAACATAACGTCCGCTGGAAGTCTGGCCTTCGAGGGTTATAAGCGGCAGATTGGCAAGCTCTGATAAGTCTATCATGTGATTTCTATACTGGATAAAAGATCTTCCTGCTACGAAACAGTCCTGGATTTCTCTTACATCTGTATAGCTTATATCATCTTTATTGATAGAATCTGGAAATGGAGATGATACAACTCCAAAATCGATACGGTCATCTTCGAGGTATCTAAGCGTTTCCGGAGTTGGACCATTGGTTACAGTTACTTTGATGCCCGGGTAGAGCTGATGGAACTTTTCAAGGTATGGAAGAAGGAAAAAGCGTAGAGTCATATCACTGGCGCCAACTCTGACTTCTCCAGCTTCTAAATGAAGGAGCTGTGAGAGTCTTTTTTCTCCTTGAAGTATTTCTTCGTAGCCTCTTTCTACATATTCATATAGAAGATTCCCTTCCGCTGTAAGAGCTATGCCTCTTCCGTTTCTTTTTAGTAAAGAAACTCCGAGCTGCTTCTCAAGAGCTGAAATCTGCTGGCTCACAGCTGGCTGTGACATGTTTAGATTTTTGGAAGCAGCTGTTATTCCGCCGCTTTTTGCAACGTGATAGAAGATTTTGTAATATTCCAGATTGACATTAAATTTTGCATCATTTGTGTTTTTTATAATATTATTGTTCATGTTTTGATTTTGGCCTTTTTATCTGGTGAAGTAAGGGGGAGCGGTTTTGGCTTTTATCATCATATGTATTGCTGCAAGAGTATTAAATTTTTTTATACCCTATTGACAAATGGCAACTATCATGATAATCTAACTGTGTTTGAAAACAAAGCAGAGTATCCACTCTCACCCTGCGGCATTTGCTTCAGGTGTTTATAACTTCAGACAGACTCTTTTGTCTGTACGGTTTGATTATAAGTGGATGCGTCTCGCGTGTCCACTTTTTTATTTTAATCGGAGGTAATAACCATTAACGACTTATTTATTAACGAACAGATCAGAGACAAGGAAGTTCGTGTGATAGGACTCGATGGTGAGCAGCTTGGAGTTATGTCAATCCAGGATGCACGCAAAGTCGCAGAGGAAGCAGGAGTTGATCTTGTCAAGATCGCACCAAATGCAAAACCCCCTGTTTGCCGAGTAGTTGACTACGGCAAGTACAAGTATGAACAGCTTCGCAAAGCTAAAGAAGCGCGTAAGAAACAGAAGACTGTTGAGATTAAAGAGATTCGTATTTCTCCCAATATCGATACAAACGATCTTAATACTAAGATCAATGCTGCAAGGAAATTCCTTGAAAAAGGCAATAGGGTCAAGGTAACTATGCGTTTTAGAGGTCGTGAAATGGCTCATATGGGAGCGAGCGTTCATGTTCTGATTGATTTTGCCAAGGAGCTCGAAGACTGCGCAGTAGTTGAGAAGCAGCCTAAAGCAGAAGGCAGAAGCATGGTTATGTTCTTAGCTGAGAAGAAATAAAAAAGTACATGCAGATACCGTAAGAAATAGGAGGATTTTTATTATGCAGCACAAAATGAAAACAAGCAGAGCAGCTGCCAAGCGCTTCAAAGTAACAGGCACAGGCAAGCTTATGAGAAACAAGGCATACAAGCGTCACATTCTGACTAAGAAGTCTACAAAGAGAAAGAGAAATCTTCGTCAGCCAGCTCTTGTAGATGCTACATCTGTTAAGACAATGAAGAAGATCCTGCCTTACCTTTAATTTTTAGTAAGACAGTTCGTAGTTTTTTAGATTATTTAGGAGGAAATTACAATGGCAAGAGTAAAAGGCGCATTAAATGCCAAGAAGAAACACAATAGAGTATTAAAGCTTGCAAAGGGCTACAGAGGAGCTCGTTCCAAGCAGTATAGAATCGCAAAGCAGTCTGTAATGAGAGCTCTTACAAGCGCATTCGCAGGTCGTAAGCAGAAGAAGAGAGATATGAGATCACTTTGGATTGTTCGTATCAACGCTGCTGCTAGACTTAACGGAATGAGCTACAGCACTCTTATGCATGGTCTCAAGCTTGCTGGTGTTGAAATCAACCGCAAGATGCTTGCTGAGATGGCAGTTAATGATGCAGAAGGCTTCAAGACTCTTACAGAAGTTGCTAAGAAGCAGATCGCTTAATATACAGAATTCGTGAGTTTAACATGAATTTATAAAGATCCACTGATCACTTTAGGTGTGACGTGGGTCTTTTTGATTGCTTTGATATGTGATAGAATATACATCTGATTTAAGTATTAGTATTTACATCTAGTGTGCTGACTGGCTCATATTTGATTAAATATGAACGAGTCAGTACACTAGAGGCGTAGACCTTTTACTGATACTAAATAAATCTGTATTAACAGGAGGACTTGATAATGGGCGTTTTAGATAATTTAGAGCCAAAGTCAGTATTTCATTTTTTTGAGGAGATAACACAAATCCCTCATGGATCAAATAATGTTCAGATGATCAGTGAATATCTTGTGAAGTTTGCCAAGGATAGGAATCTTGAGTACATACAGGATGAGACCAGAAATGTTATCATATTCGGTGAAGCTAGTGAAGGATATGAAGACAGGGAGCCGATCATCCTTCAGGGGCATATGGACATGGTAGCTGTTCATGATGCTGATTATGATATTGATATGGCTACGCAGCCTTTAAAGCCTGTTACAGATGGTGATAAGATCTGGGCTGAGGGTACATCTCTTGGCGGTGATGACGGTATTGCTGTTGCTTATTGTCTTGCACTTCTTGATTCTAAGACAATTCCTCATCCTAGGCTTGAAGTTGTTATAACAACCAATGAAGAGACTGGAATGGACGGCGCATTTGCGATAGATCTGTCTCCATTAAAGGGCAGAAAGCTTATCAATATCGATTCTGAGACAGAGGGTGTACTTCTTACATCCTGTGCAGGCGGAGCAAGATTTTATGCAACTCTTCCTGTATCTAAGGTTAGCAGAAGCGGTATGCTATATGATATCGAAGTGTCAGGCCTTCTTGGTGGACATTCAGGTACAGAGATAATCAAAGAACATGGTAATGCTAATATTCTCCTTGGTAGAATTCTTGCTGCAGTTTCTGACAAAAACGATATTTCACTTGTTTCGATAAATGGCGGAGTAGCTGATAATGCAATTCCGGTTAATGCAAAGGCAACTATAGTAGTGCCTGAAGATACAAGTAAAGAAGCTTTTTTAAAGGCAGTAAAGGACCTTGAAGCTATCGTTAAGAGTGAACTTGAAATCAAGGATCCTGGTGTTAAGTTTGCGGTAATAGCAAGAGAAAAAGGTACATTTGACTGTCTTGATAACGCTTCAATGAAGAATGTATACAAGCTCATATTATCCTTACCAAATGGTATTCAGGCTATGAGCGCATCTGTTCCGGGACTTGTAGAGACATCTCTTAATCTTGGAGTTATTGTAAGTTCTGATAATGAAGTGACACTTGAGTATGCTGTTAGAAGTAGTGTAGATAGCAGCAAGGATGCTCTTCTTGACAGACTTGTATACATTACAGAAGCGTTTGGAGCCAAGGCCAAGATCACATCATCCTATCCCGGATGGCCATTTAAGTCAGATTCTAAGCTTCGTGAGCATATGATAGAAGTATTCAAGAGAATGTATGGCCGTGAGCCTAGGATAGAAGCTCTTCACGCAGGTGTAGAATGCGGACTTTTTGGTCAGAAGCTTGAGGGACTTGATTGCATTTCTATAGGACCTGATATGGAAGGTGTTCATACTACATCAGAGAAACTTTCTGTAGCTTCTGCAGCCAGAACATTTGAGTATCTGTGCGAAGTCCTTAAGTAATTGATCTGATCATAGTGTTTACTATAAATGTTTTTATCATAGTTTGGAAGTACACTAGCTTTTGATTTGAAAAAGATTTCGAATGAGACAGTATACCATAAAAGTGATAGAAATAGTTTTAATTTTTACGATGTTATATTAGTAGCCAAAATTTTTTGAAAATTTTGGCTACTTTTTTATATTCCATTTTACGATAATGAATGATAAAATGGAAACCAAGGAAAATGATTAAGTTTCCAAATGCTAAAAATCTTTATTTGATGCAAGCATATGGAAACGTATAAAGAATATTTTTTATCGGAGAATGAGTTATGGATGAGACACAGAAGAAGATACTGGAGACTGTAATAGTTGAATACAAGGCTAAAGGCCTTAAGTTTACTATGGATGACATTGCCAAAGAATTGCATATGAGCAAGAAGACCATATATAAGATCTATCATGATAAGGAAGAGATGCTAGATAGCATGGTTGACTATGTATTTAATTCTATTAAAGAGAGTGAGCATGCTATCTTGAATGATAATAGTCTTACTACTGCTCAAAAGGTTAGCAAGATACTTATTGCTCTTCCTGATAGTTATCAGAATGTGGATTTCCGTCTGATGTTTCAGCTTAAAGACAAGTATCCAAAAGTTTATTCCAAGATTAACGATAGACTTGAAAGCGACTGGGAAGAGACTATAGCTCTAATAGAACAAGGTATCGAAGAGGGCAGTATCAGACCTATTTCTATTCCTACTCTTAAAGTGATATTCGAAGCAACTGTAGAGAAGTTCCTTAGTTCTGATGTTCTTATCAAATTTAATATGGAATACCAGAATGCACTTAATAACATGATAGATATTCTTATGGAAGGCATTAGAGCTTAATCAGGGGAACAGAACATTATATATTGGGAGTGGTGACTTGCTATGATCATTGAGAGAAATGGATGTTTTTTGCTTCAGACTTTGCATACATCGTATCTTTTTAATATTTTAAAATCCGGACATCCGGAGCATCTTCATTACGGTGCTTCAGTGATATCGGAAACGCAATATGAGGAATTTCTAAAAGCTTCCTCCTTTGGAGATGGCTCAGAAAGTGAAGCTGCATCTATATGTCTTAACAATATCTGTTATAGCCTTAGCGAAAAGCATCCTGCTGCAGGCGGGAATATGATCTCATATAGTGATGATTTTCCGGGGATCGCGCTTGAAGATCTTCCTCTCGAGATAAGCTCTTTTGGTAAAGGAGATATAAGAGATCCATTTATTCTTGTAACACATGAGAATGGTTCTAAAACTTCAGATTTTACATTTGAGAAGGCTTCTATTACTAATGATATACAAGCTCCTTCCTCTCTTCCGGGATCATATGATGATAGTGTTAAGACTAGCGTCGGCTCATCAGAAGACTATGCTCAGCAGCTTGTTGTTACATATAAAGACAAAGAGTATGGAACTTGCCTTGAAGTTATATACAGTGTATATCCTGAATGTGATGTTATCACAAGACGAGCAGTCATAGTATCTGCAAATGAGAAGATTCACATAGACCGTATCATGAGTAATCAGATTGATTTTCATGAAAATGGGCTTGTGTTTACATCTTTCCATGGAAGATGGGCTGATGAAATGCATAGAACAGACAGTGTCTGCGATGGCGGAAGATGTGTATCAGAGGAGATGGCTGCAGGTGAATCCGGAAGCAGATCCAATCCATTTGTCATGATCTCCCATAAAGATACTACCGAAGATAGCGGTTATTGCTATGGCTTTAACCTTATTTACAGTGGTAATCATTATGAGGCTCTTTCATCCAATGGATATGATAAGAGCCGTTTTATAAGTGGTATATCTCCGGCGACTTTTGGATGGACGCTTGATAAAGGTGAGAGATTTGAAACTCCTGAAAGTATTATGACTTTTGATATGAATGGTGCCAATGGAATGAGCCGCCACATGCATGATTTTGTCAGAAAGCATATAGTAAGAGGTAAATGGAGAGATAAGAACAGACCGATCCTTATCAATAGCTGGGAGGCATCTTATTTCAGATTTACAGAGTCAAGTCTTTTAAAACTGGCTAAGGAAGCTGTAGGACTTGGAATAGAGCTTTTTGTAATGGATGATGGATGGTTTGGCAAGCGTGATGATGATAAAAGTTCACTTGGCGACTGGTATGAAAATAAAGACAAACTGCCGGGCGGCATAAGTGGTCTTTCCAAGAAAATAAATGATCTTGGGCTTATGTTTGGCATATGGGTAGAGCCTGAGATGGTCAATGAAGACAGTGACCTTTACAGAGCGCATCCTGACTGGGCTGTTCAGGTTCCGGGACATGCTCATTCCAAGGGGCGTAATCAGATGAATCTGGATCTTACAAGAACTGATGTTCAGGATTATGTTATCGAGTCTATGAAGAAGGTCTTTGGCTCGGGTGATATCTCTTATGTAAAATGGGATATGAATCGTATATTCTCTGACTGCTATTCTAAAGAACTTCCTGCAGACAGGCAGGATGAATTTATGCACCGCTATTACATTGGCTTATATCGCATCATGAGAGAGCTTACTGAAGCTTTCCCTAACATATTATTTGAGGGATGTTCAGCTGGCGGCAACAGGTTTGACCTAGGTATTCTGTGTTATTTTCCTCAGATATGGGGATCTGATGATACGGATGCTATATGCAGAGCAGATATCCAGAGAGGTTATAGCTATGGATATCCTCAATCGACAGTAGGCGCGCATGTATCTGCAACTCCAAATCACCAGACTCTTAACACAGTACCTCTTGAGACCAGATTTGACGTAGCCTCATTTGGATGCTTTGGATACGAGCTCAATCTGTGTGATATTACTGCTTCTGACAAAAAAGAAATCAAAGATCAGATAGACTTTTACAAAAAATACAGACATACCCTTCAATTCGGGCATTATTACAGACTTGAGGATGGAAGGTGTATTGCAGTATCTGATGATGGCAAAAAGGCCATAGCATTTATGCTTCAGAGAGAAAGCAGACCTAACAGAGATGTTGTGACTCTTAGAACCTGCGGACTTGATGATAACAAGACATACCATATTACTAACAGATATGTAGATATCGACCTTAAGACTATGGGAAGTCTTATAAATATGTTTACTCCGATACATATTAAACAGGATGGTATTATACATAATATAGCTAACTCTGTTGTCAAAGTTCAGAATGAAAGAGAAGATATGACAGCTCCTGGTGCACTGCTTAACAGAGTAGGCGTAAGGCTTCGCCCTAAGTTTGGAAGTACCGGTTTTGATCAGGACGGCGATAAGACAGGAATCCTTAGGACGGGTGACAGCAGGCTGTATATCATTGAATCTGTATGATGATCTTGTAATAAGATTTAGTTTTAGTATCCATGCGATTGGTATGCTGGTTCATCCATAATGGATTTTTAGAAAATAGAATGATAGTTAAGGATGAATACAATAATAGTGCGCAATATAATTGTAGATGTTTATAGAAAATTAATATGATATAAGCCTTTTATATGCTTGCTTTATTATATTTCATAATGTAGAATTCAACTTGATGTAGTTATTGATTATACGGAGGCTTTATTAATATGAGTTTAAGAGATATTTTATTTGGTAGTGACGAGGAGCTTGCTAATGCTCCTGTTAATGAAGAAGCAGAGAAGGCCGGAGCAGAGGCAGCTGCCAAAGCTATGAGCGATGAATCTTCTGAAGATAAAAAGGAAGGGGCTGATCTTATTACAACAGATATGCTTGTAGGCGAGATCATAGCTAAGCATCCTTCAGCTGCATCTTTCCTTATGGACTGCGGCATGGAATGTATTTTCTGTCCAGCATCTCAGATGGAATCTCTTGGAGAGGCATGTGCAGTACACGGAATCGATGGTGATGAAATCTGCGCAGCTCTTAATGAGAGACTTGAAGAGTATAAAGACTGATCTTTTGTTAGATTATTGCTATATTTTATTTAGTATATATATGAATTATGAAACATGCGGTAAATTCATGTTTCTGATATATATGTTAAAAAAAGCATATTAAGTGATAAAATCCCCCTATACATGATATTTGATGAGTTTTGATATCGTAATACTCATCTGTATGTCATGTATGGGGGGATTATTTGATTTGTATTTAGATAGAAAGTATTTACATTTTTGAATCTGTACTATTAAGGTCTATATCTTTAAGGACATAGTTATGTAGCTTATTGTCTAGCGTCTTAATATGCTGCTGTCTTATCTGATCTTCTGTATTTTTTACCTCGTCCCAGAACTCTTTTGCAGGCATACGGATACCGCCAGCTCCTAATATGATAACCTGTTCGATTCCGTCAGAAGTTGCAACTGTAACTTTATAGTTTTTCGAAAGCTCATGTGAGGTTCTTTCTACATATTGGTCTGCGGTTTCTGCTTCTTTGGTATATATTACATCAAGGTTATGGTATTTAAGGACTTTTTCTGATCCTCCATGAACCTTGTAGGCATCGAATACCAGGATTATGTTCTCTCGTCTGTACCCTTGGAAATTAGATACTATATCCATAAGCTTGTCTCTTGCAGCATTTATATCTCTTTCTGCGAGAGATTTTAGATCGCTTGAAGCAAATAGTACGTTGTAACCGTCTATAAGAAGGTATTCTTTCTGGCCATTTGCTTTTTTCTGGGCTTTGGCATCTCTTTTTTCATCATACTTGGGATCAGATATCCCTTTGGGCTTGTCATCAGGAACTCCGTAGGTGCGCGGCCTGTCATCGTCATTATTGGTACGGCGGTCTTTAATTGGGCCGTAGGTCTTTTCGAAGATAGCCATGAGTTCATCCTGGCCTGCCCTGTAATCACGTTCTTTCTCAGAAAAGGACCTGTTATCAACAACTGCCTCATTGGAAGTACGAGCTTTGAATGCAGTAATGTTTTCAAGGTCATACTCCATAGCGATGTCGCTGGGAATAGGAGTATTGTCTCCTTCAGGCCTCCACCCTGTATCTACATGCATATATTTTCTGACATCATTCCATGGGATGACAGTGCCTACTCCGTGAGAACAGAAGACGGAGCTGCAAGGATTGTGGGTATCAAGCTCCGGATCGTAGTGGCTATCAGCTATGACTTCTTCTGCGTTATGGCACGGGGCATAGCCTTTTAGTACGCAGGATATAGACCCTTCGCCGCTTGTGTAGCTTCTTACATCTTCTGCGTAGTTTCCAAGGCATGCAGCGGGGATTGTACCTCTAAGGACAGTTTTGCCATTCTCTATCTCAGGTGAATTTACTGTGGCATTTCTTTGTGACAGATCAGTCATGGCTCGTCCTACATTTTCAGAAGGAACTATAAGCTCATATCTGTACACAGGCTCAAGTAGTACAGAGTTCGCCATCATAAGTCCTTGTCGTACAGCTCTGTAAGTCGCTTTTCTAAAGTCTCCGCCCTCAGTGTGTTTGAGATGAGCCTTGCCTGATATGAGAGTTATCTTCATATCTGTGATCTCGGAACCTGTGAGAACACCTTTGTGTTTTTTCTCCTCAAGATGGGTCAGGACGAGTCTTTGCCAGTTGCGAGCCAGGATATCAGTAGGGCAGTTTGCTTCGAAACTAAGACCGGATCCAGGGGCAGAGGGCTCTAGCATTAGATGAACCTCTGCATAGTGTCTTAGAGGCTCGAAGTGACCTACGCCTTCGACTGTATTAGCAATAGTCTCTTTGTATATGATACGTCCCTGGCCGAAATCTATGCTCATCTTAAAGCGGTCCATCATGAGTCTTTTTATGATCTCCATCTGAACCTGTCCCATAACTCGCACGTATATATCGCCGTTTTCTTCAGTCCTTGATACGCTGAGCATAGGTTCTTCTTCCTGAAGGATGAGGAGGTTCTGCCAGACTTTGTAGGGATCTTCATCATCAGGCAGCAGGATCCTACAATTTAATATAGGTTCTAGCAGCTCTTCATGGTTTGATGCTTCAAAGCCAAGACCGTCTCCTGCTCTTGTGCCAGATAACCCAGCTATTGCGCAGATTGTCCCTGCCTCGGCACTTTGCACCTGTTCGTATTTACTTCCGGAGTACAGCCTTATCTGTGATATCTTTTCTTCTCCAAAAGTATCTCGTATTGATATACTTCCTCCTGTTACTTTGAGAAAAGATAATCTGGTTCCGTCACTGTCTCTGGAAATCTTATAGACTCTTGCTCCAAAATCATCAGGATATGAGGGGGTAGGGGCATATCTACAAAGATTTTCAAGGAAAGCTTTGACTCCTTCACCTTTTAAAGCACTTCCATAGTAACAAGGAAATAGGAGCCTTTTGGATATCAGGTTTATTATGTCACTTTCCTTAATAGGGGTACCGTTAAGGTAGCTGTCCAGAAGGTTATCATCGCAGACTGCTATGCTTTCACATACCATAGGATCGTTGACGCCGGGAGTCATGTTTACAACGCTGCTTCCAAGACTTTGGCTTAGCAAGGCGGAGATTTCATCCATATCACTTCCCGGCTGATCCATCTTGTTTACAAAAATAAAAGTTGGAACATTATAATGCTCAAGCAATGACCAAAGTGTCCTTACATGAGCTCCTACACCATCAGCTGCGCTTATAACAAGAATTGCTGCATCCAGGACCTGAAGAGTTCTCTCTGTCTCGGGAGAGAAGTCAATATGCCCGGGAGTGTCCATTAAAGTGATCTTACGATCAAAAGCTTCCAGTCTTGCCTGCTTTGAGAAAATGGTGATTCCTCTTTCTTTTTCCAGATCAAAGGTGTCTAAAAAGGCGTCACCATGATCAACTCGTCCGATAGATCTAACAGCACCTGCTTCATATAATAATGCTTCTGATAAAGTTGTCTTACCGGCATCAACATGTGCCAGTATTCCTATATTAAGTGAGGTGGACATATATCCTCCATGAATATGCGTATTTGTAGTGAACATCGTAATTTAAATCATAGCATATGTGATGATCATATGCATTGCAATAACATGGATGGAACATAAAAAGATTCTAAAATATTACAAAGGTCATACAATAAGAGATATAAGTAAGGATTAGATGTGAATTCTGTTTTTGTTCAAAAAAAGAAATCGCACTGATGATCAAATCATCAGTGCGATTTCTTATCATAGTCGGAGTGACAAGACTTGAACTTGCGACCTCTACTTCCCTAAAGTAGCGCGCTAGCCAACTGCGCTACACCCCGGCACAAGTGCTATTATATAACAGGGTTTTTGAAAAGGCAACACCTAATTTTAAAAAATTACAAATTTATTTTATAAAAGTTTTAGCACTCTCAGCTGGACAGTGCTAATTTTTGATATATAATATACTTAATTGAGAGGAGTGAGGCAGGATGGTAATTATAAAAATAAGTGAAAAGACTGTGCAGTGCAGTATTGCTGCTCAGGAACTTCATGAGATCGGACTTACACCTGAAGCTCTTTTACATGGAGAAGAAAAGAGTATTCCATTTATGACGCAGCTCAATCAGGAAGTTGGGCAGCAGCTGTCATATGATCCTGAGAATGAAGTTATGATGATGAGCAGGAATCTGATGGCTGATGGAAGCGTACGTATATATGCGGTTAAGATGGACAATGATGATATACAAAGTTCTGCAGACCGCCTTCGCAGTATTGCTCAGGGAATTCTGGATTATCTCACACAGGACAAGATAGATGCAGTCAAAGCTGAAAAAGGCAAGGATAAAAGTGATGCACTAAATAAACTTGTCGAAGGAATGAATAATATGGTAGGTCGTATGTATCTTGAAGAGAGCAAAGAAGGCCAGGAACTTATCAGTGCTCTTGAGAAGATACAGGAAGTTAATGTCATATCTAAGCCTGCGCTTGAATATCAGCGCTATATGGGCGAATTCGATAATCTTGATAAGGTGATAAGATTTTCAAAGATTGCATCGGCTATGCCGATAGTGGATTCTGCGCTCTATAAGGCGGATGACAGATACTATCTTATGATGGGACTTCAGACTGACAGTGAGGCTGTTGTATATGAACTTCGAAAAGCCGGTATCGAGTACGCAAGTGCTCTTAGCGTTAATTCACCGGAAGAACTGCATCTTGCTGAGACTGCAGAGTGCATTATAGCCAAAGATGCTATTTCTCATCTGGCTGAACTGGAAGCCGAGAGCTGACTATAATGAAGCTTTTTATTAAGATGTAGTATCGCAGTATATATAACCAAGCATCAAGGATCTGATTATGAATAAATTTGATGATGTAGCGATTTTTAATTTTACAGGTGTATATGAAAGCGAGGATTTCTATAGAAGTATAGATAATCCTCGCTTTATTGAATGCAAGGACATAAGCGGAACAGATTGCTTTTGCGACGACGATGGAGAGAGAACGATCAGAAATATCATAGAAGGTGAGAAAGTTCCTCTTCGAGGTATTCATTTTATAGATAATGGCAATTATCATTATATGTCACATATCTTTACTTCAATGATCGAAGAACCCTTTGATCTTATATATTTTGATAATCATCCTGATATGAAGCCTTCCATGTTTGGCGATATCCTTTCTTGCGGTAGCTGGGTCAAAAAAGTAATTGAAACTAACGTAAATGTCAGAAATGTCATCGCTGTCGGAATTAATAAAGAGCTATTTGATGAAATAGATGATGTCGTAAGAAAAAAAGTGACATTAGTGTCAATCTGCGATAGCGTATCCGGAATAGAAAATGATGTTCACAAAAGTCTTGACTATGACAATATTAACTTTGGTGATGGTACTAAAAACTTTGATAACACTTTGAACAGAATTATGGATGAGTTATCGTATGACCTTCCTGTATATATTTCTGTTGACAAAGATGTATTGTCTCCGGATCAGTTAAAGACCAATTGGGACCAGGGAACTATGCTGGCAGATACTCTTTTAGAGATTATAAAACGACTCGTAGGGTCAAAAAAAGTATTGGGCATAGATATATGCGGCGAAGTAAGTATAGATACAGATTTTGACTATGACCTGGAGATTCAGAAGAACAACAGTTTTAACAAGAGGATTTTAACAGAGTTATCATGAAGACAGTATCTTCTATATAATAATGTTAATGCACGATCGATAAAACGATTTTTTAGGAAAAATGCAAATAGGTGTTGACATTAAATGATCAAAAGGATATCATATAACAGTCGCGTGCAGCGAGTATGGCGACAAAATATAAGGTTTGCGGGAATGTCGGAATTGGCAGACGAGCAAGACTAAGGATCTTGTGACCGCTTAGGTCGTGAGGGTTCAAGTCCCTTTTCCCGCACGAAGAGCATCAGTCGGATGACTGGTGCTCTTTTGCGTTATCCATAAAATATATCTGAAGTTTTGGATCTGAATTGTGTTTAGAATAAGTTTGAGTAAGTTTTTTGAAAAAAATAAAAATAAGTGTTGACATAAATCTTTCGAGAGGATAATATAATACATGTCGCGTGCAGAGCGCGAGGGACTACAGCGTAGTGCACATGCTATATGCAGGAATGGCGGAATGGCAGACGCGCATGGTTCAGGTCCATGTGATAGCAATATCATGAGGGTTCAAGTCCCTTTTCCTGCACTGCCTTACTTATAAGGCAAGCGATATAGTTAAATAAGGGTTTGCGGGAATGTCGGAATTGGCAGACGAGCAAGACTAAGGATCTTGTGACCGCTTAGGTCGTGAGGGTTCAAGTCCCTTTTCCCGCACTAAAGAGCATTGATTATAAATCGATGCTCTTTTTTTTGTGCATTATTGTAAGGCGCATAAAAAGCTATACTTAATGAATTTTCGTTAATATCTACAATGAACTTTTTCTAAAGGCCAGGTGCTAAAAGCTCCTTTTTAAGCCTATCTAAAACAAAATGACCGACTTTCATTTCAAAAAATCATGTTTTTATGATGGTAATTATTATAGAAACTTTCAGAGCGTGTGGTATAATTTAGAAAGCTTTATATTAGTACTTTTTACATGGCGTAGGATTAGCTTTTACGAGAAAGTCTTTTTTAACATCAGGATCGGAAACGCCACCGACATCAATGGTTTCCACGGCATAACGTTTTCATCAACAAAATAACGAAATTACGTATTTGATTTGTTTAATATCAATATTGTCAATATATAGAAACGATATTATGATAATCTATCAGTGGGTTTATATGTATTTACAAAAAATATTAAAAATGTGATGATTTTGTCTGTCTTATACGCTTTATAGCGTTTGAAACATGAGGTTGATTATGGCAGAACTGGATCTTAAGAAGCTAAGTAGAGCTCAGCTTCTCGAAATGATGCTTAAGTTCTCTGAAGAAGCTGAGGCTGCAATTGCCCATGAAAGAGAACTTCAGGAACAGTTTAATAAGGAAAAAGAAGTTATCCTTCAACAGGCTGCAGATGAAAGAGAAGAACTGATGCATAAATTTGATGAAGAAAGAAATGAAATGCGTCAGAAGTTTGCAGAGCAGAAAGCACAGCAGCAGGCTAAATTCGATAAGGATATCGAAGGGCTTAAAGCAAGACTTGAGCGTGAGAAGGCTGCTATGAAAGATGAAGTTGATATGGCGCTTCATAAGATAAATAACTCAGGTACGCTTGCAGATGCAGCAGTGAGACTTGGCAATGTAATGGAATCTGCTCAAGAATCCGCTGATATGTATGTAGAACTTATCAAAAAGCAGATAGAAGCTGAATATGAGGATCTTCAAAATGACATGAAAGCGGCCAGAAGTCGAATCGAACTTCAGGAGAAGAAGTCGAGTGACAAATGCAAGGTCATGGAAGAGGATACAAGACGAAAGTGCTTAGAGCTTTTAAAAAAAGCTGAGTATGTCTACAAACATCCTGAGCTTGTGGCAGGTTTTGTACAAAATAGTAATAAGGCTTGAGCTTTTGCCTAACTATTTTGAATATTGTAAATCGGGTAAATACAATAAGACATAAAAAGCTAATCTTATGTAACATACATGTTTTGATATATACAGGGATGGATTATATCGGTGAGTAGCAAAAATACTAATACTAAAGATAATGAACTTAAAAACATCAAGCCGACGACACAGCAGCTTAAAGATGCCCTTGATCACGAAATGCGTAAGCAGGAGTACAAAACTGCATTTGCTAAAACAATAGGAATACTTGTGGCTGTTGCTGCGTTTTCTGTTCTTATTGCCAGCTTTTTTGTAAAAGTTCAAAAGATATCCGGAGAATCAATGTATCCGACGTTATCTACAGGGCAGATTGTAATAGCTTTTAAAACAGATACGTTTGAGCCGGGACAGTTAGTTGCTTTTTATTATAACAACAAAGTGCTGATCAAAAGGGTAATAGGGTCACCAGGTGACTGGATCAATATAGATAGTGAAGGCAATGTCACTGTAAATGGTGTGGTTTTGGATGAGCCATATCTTACAGAAAAGAGCCTTGAACCAACAGATATTGAATTTCCATACCAGGTGCCGGAAAGTAGATACTTTGTATTAGGGGATAACAGAAGTGTGTCTATAGATAGCCGTTCAGATGTAGTGGGATGCATCTCAAAAGAACAGCTAATCGGTCACGTTCTATTCAGAATTTATCCATTTGGCGAATTTGGAATTATTACTAATAACTGACTATTGACAGGATTTTATTAGTAGGTGTGTTTTTTGCGCGCCAAAATACAGGCTTTATAGGGAAGTTAAGTTAAGAGGAAACAGGGATGCAGAAAAAAGGTGAAAATCGCATAAGAGAGTATTTGAGCAAAAGAAATCGCTATAAGAGATGGATTTCTATTGTTATAGTACTTGCGATGCTTGTAGGTCTTACAACAATATACTCATTAAATCAGGATGCTTCAGCTACAACACAGGATGGCGCTGATGAAGTTGGAATGATACTTGAAGGATCAGATGGCAATGGGGCTGATAATAGTGACCATCAGACTGAGACTATTGTTAATAATAGCGGCGAAGGTTCTGACACCGAATCTGTTTCTGACGAGCAGGATGATGACGGATCATCAGATGATGCAAGGGCTGCTGATAATACAGATGAACAGAATACTTCTGATGAAGAATCTGATGAGCATGAATCAGATGAGTCAGCTATAGAAGCTTCTGCACTTACTGATCTTAACGATGATGAATCAGCAAGTGCAGCATCAGCTTATACATCATCAGATATTCAAAATGATGAAGATGATGAAGATGATTATGTTCCGGTTAATATCGCTGTTTTGGTAGTTGATGAAGACGGTAATGCCCTTGGTGGTGACTACTTAGATATTGATATAGATGATATTTCTTTTGACTCAGATTCAGAAGTGAGTATTGATGCTTCTTTGTTTGGTAATGTTTCTATTACTAATGAAGATGGTAATACCACCTATTATGAATATGTAGCTAATTCTTTTGATGGAGAACAGATTCAGTCCATTAGAAGGCAGGAATATAAAGCTGATGATGCGGATACGGATCCTAGCTCTGATCACTTAGAATCAGATTCTTCTGAAGGTAACAGATATAACTACTACTATTCTAAAGATAATACTGACTGGATCAAGATAACATCTGATGCGGAACTTATTATTACATATAAGACCAAAGGAGTAGCTGTAGATGTAAGAGCATCTGTTGTAGATGAGTTTGGAGAAGAGATAGATTCTTCACTTACAGATATGGATCTTCCGGCTTTTACAGACGATGTACTTGTCCTTGATGATGTAGATAATGCACCTGTAGCTAAGGTTCGTAAGGTGTTAAAAACATATAGCACATACAAAAAGTATAGTTCTGAATATACATATGTACATGCAACAATTGAAGGAAACATCGTCACAAGTATTAAAAGAACTCTTTTGGATGAAAATGACGGAGTATATACATATTCATATACTACAGATGGTGAATCGTATATAGATATAACCAAAGATACAGTTGTAAAGTTTGAATATGCTTCAGATGATTCTGATACATACAAGTTTACATATGACGATGATGATGTAATAGTTACTGCGGTTTTACAAAATGCTAATGCTATTCCTGAAAATGCTGAGCTTCGTGCTACCAGGATCACAGAGGGAGAAGCCTTTGATGCATATATAGAAGCTCTTAATGCTGCTGATAAGGAGAGTTCAAAAGATTCTGATCAGTCTGAGGAAGGATCTGGCTTATCAGAAGGAACTGATGAATCAGAAGAAACAGAAGAATCAGTAAAGCATACACAAGACAATACTCTTCTTTATGATATTGCTTTCATAGTATCTGAGAAGGATGATGAAGGCAATGAAACCGAAGTTGAATATGAGCCTACAGAAGGATCTGTAAAGATCACAATAGAGTTTAAAAATAAGCAGCTTTCAGATATAGGCGTTTCTTCTCAGGAAGATGTAGAAATATCACATATGATCCTTTCTGAAGAGGTTAAAGATACTGCAGCTACTACATTAGAAGCTTCTCAATCAGCCACTTCATCTGACATTACTATAGAAGAGATAACAGCCAGTGCGGTAGAAGCAGGTAGTGATGCCTTGTCCAATGAAAAGATTGAGTTTTTGGCAGAAAGCTTTTCTGTATATGCTTTATATTTTAATGACAGAATTCTTTATTATTACAACTACCAGTATGTGGATGACTTTGACTATCAGAAATCGCTCAATGCTGCATATGATTATGGTGTTGTAGCCAATACATATTCCTGGTCAGGCGATACAGAAACCAACGTAATGGCAGGATATGTTAAGACAACAGGCATGGATGTCGGAGCATCAGTTAATTATAGTAATGCAGGTGGCAATAACTACTTTGGTGATTTTGACTACAATATTACTACAGTTAACTTCCACACAGCTCCTGCTAACATCTATCTTGGAAGCGGAGCTACATCCAAATATAGTAATGGATGGATCAAATTTACTAATGCTAGTGGAACAAATATTGTTAAGAACTCCGGAATCAGTGTTCCTACTGTCATAAACAGTATTGATGATTATTATGCTAAGTATGAAGGTATAGGCGGAGCATTTGAAGCAAGTCACAGAGATAGGGGCGGAACAACAATCGATCTTCGAGGCGTCCCAAATGGAACATATGTTCTTACTTATACAGGTAATAATATTCATATAGATGACGAGAAGTTATATATATACCTTAACGAAGGTCAACACCTGATTCTTAACTGTACATCTTCTGATCTGTCCATAGGAACGTATGTACTTAACGGAACAGTAAGCTCTTCATATGTTGGAAGCACAGACCAATCATATGACTGGCTTACAACTGCAGTTATATTCAACGTTGTAAATGCCAGAAAGGTGACTATAACCAATACCTGCGGTACATTTATAGCTCCTGATTCAGCTGTTGTGACAGGCGGCGTTAACGCCGGAGTTGTGGTTTCGAACTGTATCGCTTCCTGCAATGAGTGGCATTATCACAATCATGAACTTCCGTCAGTAGAAGATTATGGATATCTTCGTATACACAAGATGGTAGTTAATGATTTTGGTTCTGATTTTGTAAGAGATAAGACCAAAACTGCTCTGTTAAAACAAGTCACATTCAGAATAACCAATACAGCAGATAGTTCATATATAGTATTTACCGGATTTGTAACAGGTCAGAAGGAATTGACATACAAATCTGACGGTAGAACTATAGCAGGTAGAGCGGTTGAATATGACAGATACGGCAATCTTACAGGCAGAAGCTATGATGTAACTTATAATAACAGCGCCCAGTGGACTGTTTCTAAACTTCCTGTAGGAACTTACGTTGTAGATGAAGTAGCTGACGGACTTACACTTGGTTACAACGCTGTAGGCAATTATTATTATGCAATCACTGATTCCGGCCTTAGCAGAGTTACAAAATATGCTGTAACCACTGATGCTAATCAAGGTTTGAATTACTACGGAACAGGTGGAGAGAACCTGAGAAAAGTATTCTCAGTAGATGTCAGCAGCGGCAATCAGAACAATCTGTCAAATGTAGGACAGACTGTTAATGTAAGTAGCTGCTATTCAAAAACTCAGACCGTTCAGGTATGTAACTATTATTCAACACCTGTTGCACCTTTGGAGGTTACTAAGAACTTTAACGGCGGTACATGGGAAGATGATATGACCTTCTCATTTAAGCTTGAAGGTATAAGTGCTACTGATACTGTTCTTTCTGATGGAACCTTGGTATCCGGCGTAGCGGTTCCTATGCCCAAGGCGGATACAGTTACAGGTAATGGTATATCAGCAGTATTAAATAGTGACAATACATATACCTTATCTATAAATAGCAGCGCAAAAAACAGGAACGAAGATGGTTCATATACTGCCAAGGCATCTTTTGGAAGTATCAGCTATGTATATGAAGGAACATATACATATAAGATCACTGAAGAGATGACTGGTGCTAACGGAGTTATATATGATACCAGTGTGTATTATGCAACAGTAGTAGTATCCAAGCAGTATACAACTTTCCCAAAGACGTATTCTACCTGGGTCAACTATCCGGATGGTAAAAAAGCAGGCGCTTTTAGTAGCGGTGACAATGATAATGTATCTTTAACCAAAACAGAAGACTTTTTCTATCTTGGAGCTGATGTTGTTTATACAGATGAATCAGGACAAAAAGTTGCTGCAAGCTCTGCAAGACTTAATTCAGACCTTAACACAGCTAATCCTGTCAGCAACCCTTACATTATCACTTATGACTCTTCATATAACCAAAATGGAGTCGTATTTGTAAACAGCTATGCAGCCATCAAAGTTGTTAAGAGCGCTGCAGTAGAAGGAACCATAGCAAACGGAACAGAATTCTCTTTCCGCGTATATGATTCTGAAGGAAAAGCTTTAAAGGTTTATGGTTACAGCGTAGATGCCGGTGGCAATGTAACAAAATATGAAAAGACCAAGGATCGTAACATCGTTCAGGTTGGCGGTTATGTAGTTATCACAGGATATAAATCCGGTGAAGATGCTAATGGAGGCGAGATCATTTCTAATCTTGTCCCGGGAAGCTCATATACTATCGTCGAGCTAACCTCGAATGAAGGCGACAAGATAGATGGAGCGCCTTTAGGTTATAAAGTAAGCTATTTTGTTATGACACCGGAAAACATGACACCTGTAGAAGGCAATACAGTAGCTTTTACAAGCGGCCTTTCTACTGTGAATATTGTTAATGATAAGCTTGCTCAGCTTACAGTCAAAAAGACCTGGCTGTCATCATCTGGCGAAGATGATTCAAAGAGCCATACTTATCTTGATCTTAGTCTGTACAGAAAGACTCAGGATGAAAATGAATGGACTTTTGTACAAACGCTGCAGCTGACCAGTGCAAATGAATGGAGTTATACATTTAAGGATCTACCTGCTTTTGATGCAAGCGGCAATGCTTATCTTTACAGAGTGGCTGAAGATGATGCATACAATTCACTCTACAGCATTACATATTCTTATGTTGATGGTAATGGAAATACGACAACTGTAGAGGGAAGCCCTGAATATGCAATGAATATTAACGGCAGCACCTATGATTATGGTCAGCTGACTATTACCAATAAGTCGCTTGTTAATAACACACTTCCTTCTACAGGAGGTATTGGAACGATTATATTCAGGATCATAGGTGGACTTTTAGTACTTGCAGCAATTGTATTCTTTATTATGAAAAGAACTAAAAAGAGCAGATCATAATAAAGACTTTTGATAAACAATGCGATGCAATAAAATCATAGCATTTACATGAAAATACAAATATTATTGCAAATATGAGCATTTGTGAGATGGTCAAAATGCTACACTATGGCATAATATCGTGCCAAAAGACACGATTTATGAAATATAAGCTGGTTACAAAGCAAAATTTAATCACATTTATCTGACACCGGGTTAAGTCTTACTTTTTTGGAGAAGGCCGGGGGAACAGGGAAAAGGAGAAAGAAATGAAGAGATTCAAGGCACTATTAACAGGAATCCTTACAGCAGCGCTTCTTGGCGTAACTGCAGCAGGATCTATCACAGCTAATGCTCAGGAAAATGCCGGAAGCATTACAGTAACAGGAGCTACAAAAGGTGAGACTTATACAGCCTATGAAGTACTTGAGTATACAGCTGTAGACGAAACACTTAATAATGCAGCACAGTTCACAGATACTCATGGTACATATAAAGTTACAGCGCAGTGGGTAGACTTTTTTACAGGAAGCGAATATGGTCTTAGTTCATATATTACTAATTATGATGGTGAGTATTATGTAACAGGAGTTACAGATGCTAATTCTACAGCATTTGCTTCTGCTATTCAGACAGGAAGTATCAAATACATTGCTTCCCATACTAATCTTACAGCGGCAGGACAGGCAGTAGCAGATGGCAATACAGTTACCATCTCAAACCTTCCATATGGTTATTATGTAATCGATTCTTCACTTGGTGCAGTTAATAGTACAGGTCTTACATCACCTTCTGTATCAGTTGAAGAAAAGAACGTGACAACACCTGCTCCTGAGAAAGAAGTTCAGGAGAACTCCAGGGCAGCAAAGGCTTTTAGCATTGATGAGTCCAATGGCTGGGGAGAATGGAATGACGGTCAGATTGGCGATACAGTTACATTCAAAACAAAGGTAACACTTCTTCCCAAGACAACCAATGTAGTACTTCATGATACTATGGATGCTACTCTTAGCTATAACGAAGATGTAGTAGTTTACTATGCAGCAGATGCAACTGGAAGTGATGTAACAGACGCAGTAAAAGCTATAGCATCTGTAAAGAAAGATGGAAACGGATTCACAGTATCATTTGATACATCTTATACAGAAAATCTTACAAATACTGTTTTCGTAACTGTAGTTTATTCAGCTAAGATCACTCAGGATGCGCAGGTCAACAAGGGCCAGCTCAATGATACATATGTATCATATGGTAATGACGGTACAACAGAGCATGATCGTACATACACATATACTTATGATATTAATATCATAAAGCAGGATGAGAACGGTGCAGCACTTGATGATACACACTTCAATCTTCTTGCAGCAGATGGAAAGACTGTATTAAAAGTGGTTAATAATTCTGATGGTGTTTACACTTTAGCAGCTGACCAGAATGCCGATAATGTAACTGATGATATTGTTACATCTTCAGAAGGTAAGATTAAGATAAATGGTCTTGATACAGGAGTTTATTATCTTCGTGAGACACAGGCCAAGGCTGGCTACAACATGCTTACAGATGATATCAAGATTTCCATTTCAGGAACTGTAGATTCTGCTAATAACACAGCAGTTGGAACTATTTCAGCTACATATGGCGAAGATAATGCAGCTAAGATTGGCAATGTTTCTGTTGATAAGAATACTCTTTACGTAGTAAATACAACAGGTGCTTACCTTCCTTCTACAGGTGGCGTTGGTACAACAATGTTCTATCTTGTAGGCGGCGCACTTATCCTTATGGCAGTAGCTGCATTCATCGTTAAGAGAAAAGCAGCAGTTTAATCCTAAAACTTATTGTATGCATTGTATTATTGATTCGCCTATAGCGAAGATATACTAAGATATGAGTTGTAGCGGTATATGACCGCTTTCTCCGCTATCTGTCAAAGGATGGTGGAGAGTTTTGGCAAAAGAGGTAGCGAATGAAAAGTTATATAAAAAAGAATTTATCTACTGTATTTTTCGCTGCAGTTCTTATTGTCGGCTTATGCATTTTTTTGTATCCATCTGTCAGTAATTATTTGAACGGGCTAAAACAGTCCAAGGCTATAGCAGACTATAATACTGCTTTGGACTCTATGACACCCGAAGACTATTCATCATTTTGGCAGACAGCTATTCTTTATAACGAAAAGCTTGCAAATGGTGTGATGGATTTTAATCTTACAGATGAAGAGATGGAAGAATATAATACGATCCTTGATCCTACAGGAACGGGTATTATAGGTTATCTTGAGATAGAGAACATAGGTGTTAACCTTCCGATCTATCATGGAGTAGAAGAGTCTGTACTTTCAGTAGGAATTGGACATCTTCCGGGGACGTCTTTCCCAACAGGGACAGCGTCAACTCATACAGTACTATCCGGTCACAGAGGACTTCCGTCTGCAGAGCTGCTTACCAATCTTGATCAGATGATAGAAGGAGATACGTTCCTTTTACATATTATGGATCAGGTTTTTGCTTATGAGGTGGACTCGATCAATATAGTCCTTCCAAATGAGACAGAAAGTCTGTATATATATGACGGTGAAGACTATGTTACCTTGGTTACATGTACACCTTATGGTGTCAACACACATCGCCTTTTGGTAAGAGGCAAAAGAGTAGATTATAACCAGGAAGAAAGGCTTATTATCACAGCTGATGCTACTATGTACAGTACGCTTACTGTTGCTATCTTTATAGCAGTGCCAATTCTTTTGGTAATATTTATTGTTTTTATGATAAGGACATCTAAACATTTTAATAAAGGTAAGTGATTTAAGGAGTAATATGGAGAAGAAGTTCAAAGCTATCAAAAGAATAATCGGGATTATAATGACAATTCTCATTATGAGCTCCATATTTGCATGTCTGGGAAGTACATCACAGGCAAGGAACAGGATAGATACCTCCAAGAAAGGGACCCTTAGGTTATCCTATAAGTGCGATATAACAGAAGATAATGTGAGTAACCCTATGCCAATAAGTGGCGTTAACGTTCATCTATATCGCATAGCTTCTGTGAATGAAGCCGGTGCGTTTGCATGGGAATCGCCATATGCAGATATTGCAGAAGTTAGCGCTATTTCTGTCAATAAGATTTCATCTGCAGATGAATGGAATATACTTCTTGGACCAATTAAGACATATATTTATACCAATAGTATAAGTGCGGATGCAAATGGCATATCTGATTCTGATGGGACAGCTGTAATAAGTGGACTTGATCTTGGTGTATATCTGGTGGTTGGAGATACGCTTGAAGATAAGTCTCAAAACTGCACATACACTTTTACACCATTTTTCACCACTATTCCTACGATCGATCCGGAAACAGATACATGGGTATATGATAATGGAGATGAGTATATTGTAGATGTATCTGCCAAGTGTGAATATTATTTAAATCCTAAGGAAGTCCAATATAATATTTACAAAAACTGGGTTGATAATGGCACGGAGCGCCCAGAGTCAATTGAAGTAGGGATCTATCTTGATGGAGACTTATATCAGACAGTTACACTTTCAGCATCTAATAACTGGCACTATTTCTGGACATACAAGGAAGGACATAGCTTTACTATATCAGAGACTGTGCCTGCAGGTTATACAGTATCATATTCTCAGAACGGCAATGTCTTTACGATGACCAATACCGGTAATGATACGCCGCCAACAACCCCCTCTGAGCCGGAGAATCCCAAGACACCTGACAATCCTGTTGAAGAGGTTCTGGGAGCAGTCAGACTTGCAATTACAGAAGATGACACACCTGATGTGCTTGGAGCAACAAGACTTCCTCAGACAGGTCAGATCTGGTGGCCGGTATTTGCTTTAGCGCTTATTGGGATAGGATTTTTTACAGTAGGATTTATTAGTGACAAAAAGAGCGCATAAGAACAATTGTTTTTATGCACAAAAGAATTACAATTAAAAGCGGGAAGGAGCGGGGATGCTTTCTTCTCGCTGTTTTTTAGGAATTTTCAGAGCTTTATAAAGGCAAGGAAACGGAGTTGTTTATGAAAATGACTAAAGGAAAAGTAATGATGGCTGTTGGCTTTATATGCATAATAGGTGCAATGGCTTTTGTTGTTAGAAATTATATAGAAAGCAGAAATGCAGGTGACCTTGCAGATTCTTATATGACTCTTGTTGAGCAGCAGATTCCTGATCATGATGATGGAATTGCTATTCCCAAAGAAGGTGAGATGCCTGCTATAGATGTAGATGGAAATAGTTTTATCGGAATAGTTTCTATACCTGCATTGGATATAAGTCTTCCAATACAGCGCGACTGGTCATCTCAAAATGCCAAAATATCTCCGTGCCGTTATAAAGGTTCTGTTTATGAGAACAACCTTATAGTAGCCGGACACAACTATGACAGGCACTTTGGAAGACTTAAGAACCTTGTGAGCGGCGATACAGTCATAATAACAGATGTTAATGGACTTAGCTTTTATTATACAGTTACGTATACAGAGATAATAGATTCGTACGGAGTTGATCTTATGGACCAGGGAGACTGGGATCTTACAGTATTTACCTGTACTATAGGCGGTTCTAGCCGTGTCACTGTCAGATGTGAATTTACAGGTAAAGTAGTTGTATCCGATCAAAACCTTTTTAATTAAAAAAATATAATGATCAAAATAAAATACTAGTCAAAGAGTTTGACATTATGTGGTATACTTAATCTGTTGCAGTATGTTTTATAAGGGCGGAATTTTGTTTAAAAGGAGCGAGATTATGGCAGAGAATAAGACAGGCGACAAGATCAAAAAGATTAAAGACTCCTTGACGGAAGTGGCTCAGGACCTTTCACAGCAGGCTAAACCGGTACTTGATGACATCAAAGATGCAACAATACCGGTCATTGAGAATGCCCGCAAGAATGCCGAGCCATATGTAGAGAACATAAAATCCAAAGCACAGCCTTTTATTGATGATACCAAAAAGAAGGCTGATCCCTACATCAAGAAAGCCAGGAAGGCAGCAGAGCCAGCAGCCAAAAGCATAAAAGAAGGTTCTGAAAAAGCCAGGAGAGCTGCAAAATTTGTCAGCGATGATATAACTCGTCAGGTCATGAAGAAAAATGAGAAGGACGAAGTTTATATCCAGTATAAAAATACGGAAGTTCGTACAACCGATATTCTTGAAAAAGCAAGAGAGAATTATGTTGCCAATGGACATAAGCTTACCGATATACAAGAAGTACAGGTATATATCAAGCCTGAGGACAATAAAGCTTATTATGTTGTCAACCATAAGGATACCGGAAGATTCGAACTATAAACTAAAAAGACATCTAAGGATGAACGGATAATGGATGACAATATTCAGGATGTAAGACCTATACAAAAACACACTTTCTTCAACTTCAACCATTACAATTATGGTGAAGCCTTTTTTGGAAGTTACAAGGGAATGAGGTACAGACTAGCAAGAGATCCTCTTGCCAATGTTATCTTTATCCCGGTTGATCAAAGAGGTGAAGCAAAGCTAGTTGCAACTGTATGGCCTGAACCATTTGCATATGGTCAGACAGATCCATCCAAAATGACAACATGTGAGTTTGAATTCAGTGAAGATGGATTTGATCAGGCGGTTTCATGGTTTAATGATCAATATATGCAGCGTATTGATGAGTGGAGCTTAGATCATAGTATTCTTGACTGACCCCACGGAATGGAGTTTATTTGAAAATACGTGAAAATCTTGAAAAGCGGGAAGCTGAGACACTGAGTAAATATGCGGTTCTTAGCAGAGATTCCAAAGGCCGCGAGAGGGATGAGGAACTTTGTGACATAAGGCCATGTTTTCAAAGGGACAGAGACAGGATCCTCTATTCCAAATCCTTCAGAAGATTAAAAGATAAAACACAGGTCTTCCTGACACCTGATGGAGATCATTACAGAACCAGGATGACACATACTCTTGAAGTTGCTCAGAATGCCCGAACACTTGCAAGAGCACTTAGACTGAATGAAGATCTGTGTGAAGCAATAGCTTTGGGACATGATCTTGGACATACGCCCTTTGGTCATGCCGGTGAAAGAGCTCTTAATGCTGTTAGCCCATACGGTTTCAGGCACAATGAACAGAGCCTTAGGCTTGTTACAATGCTTGAAAAAGAAGGTAAAGGACTTAATCTTACCTGGGAAGTAAGAGACGGTATTATAAATCATGAGATGGAACTTACACCTGCAACTTTGGAAGGCAGAGTTGTAAGGCTTTCTGACAAAATAGCTTATATTCATCATGATATGGATGATGCGATAAGAGGCGGTATATTAAGCCCTGATGATGTTCCGGAACAGATCAGCAGGATTGTAGGCAAGACCAACGGAGAATGGCTTGATACCTTTATCCATGATATTGTTGAGAACAGTACTGACAAGGACGACATCAGAATGTCGGACGAAGTCTACAATGCAATGCTGGAGCTGCGAAAGTTCATGTTTGCAAGAGTATATACCAACCCTGTTGCCAAAGGGGAAGAGGGCAAGGCGGTTGATCTTGTCAAAACATTATATGATTATTACTTACACCACGAAGACAGATTCCCGGGATATTTGAAGAATCTTTTGGACAAAGGTGAACCTATTGAGAAAGTCACCTGCGATTATGTCAGCTCTATGACAGATCGTTTTGCTATAGCGCGCTATGAAGAATTATTCATTCCTAAATCGTGGTCAGTTTATTAGAGGACATAGGGAGACGATAGTAATATAATAATCTAATTGCTATAGGATCCGCGAATTGGTGTCGCGAGCTCCACCAATATCGAACCATTAGTCACTCGCGGCATGAGGTTAATAATGCAGTTCACACCCGAGTTGATTGAAGAAATCCGCTCACGTAACGATATAGTAGATGTGATAGGACAATACGTCCATCTCGAAAAAAAAGGATCGAATTATATGGGGCTATGCCCCTTTCATAACGAGAAATCACCTTCTTTTTCGGTTTCCCAGAGCAAACAGATGTATCATTGTTTTGGATGCGGCGTCGGAGGAGATGTTTTTAGCTTCCTGCAGCGCTATAACAGTCTGACATTTCCGGAAGCAGTCAAGGAACTGGCAGACAGGTCCGGAGTTGCGCTTTCGGCAGCAGATGATACTGAAGAAGCCAGAAAAGAAAGATCCCAAAGGCAGCTATTATATGATATCAATAAAGAGGCTGCCAAGTATTATTTTTATGAGCTTCGTGGAACCGGTGGTAAGACAGGACTTGATTATTTCCAGAAAAGGAAATTATCAAACGAGACCATGCAGAAGTTTGGACTTGGCTATTCTCCTGTGGGAGCAGGTAATCTTGTTAATTATCTTAGAAAAAAAGGCTACTCCGATGAGATAATGATCCTTGCAGGGCTTGCCTCGCATGATGAAAAAAGAGGAACGCATGATGTGTTCTGGAACAGAGTCATGTTTCCTATTTTTGATATAAATAACAGAGTTATAGGATTTGGCGGACGAGTATTAGGAGATGCCAAACCCAAATATGTTAATACCAATGACACGCCTATTTTTAACAAAAGAAGAAATCTATACGGTTTGTCTTTTGCCAAGAATTCAAAAGCCGGTAACTTCATATTATGTGAAGGGTATATGGATGTAATAGCTATGCATCAGGCAGGATTTACTCAGGCGGTAGCTTCGCTTGGAACTGCATTTACAGCAGAACAGGCCCAGCTTATAAAAAGGTATACACAGGAAGTTATCTTGTCGTATGATAGTGACGGCCCGGGAGTTAAAGCCGAGCTTAGAGCTATACAGATACTCAAAGAAGCAGGACTTCGTGGAAAAGCTCTTAACCTTGAGCCTTATAAAGATCCAGATGAATTTATCAAAAACGAAGGACAGGAAGCCTTTGAAAAAAGACTTCGAAATGCGGAAAACACATTTTTCTTTGAGATACGGATAATGCAAAGGGACTATGATATGACAGATCCTGCCGGCAAAACTGCGTATTACAGAGCTGTCGCAAGGCGTTTGTGCGAATTTAGTGAAAGCCTCGAAAGAGAAAACTATATTCAGGCGACGGCAGCCAAACTTGCAATTCCGATTGGAGATCTAAAAAATCTCGTTGTTTCGATAGCTTCTGAAGGCATAACTTCGAAGCAGTCAGGAAAGGATATTAAGGCTTATCAGAATCAAAGAAGGAGGGATCCCAAGGATAATATCCTTAGACCTCAACGCTTACTGCTTACATGGATTGCTGATGAACCTGATATTTATAAAATAGTCAAAAAATATATAAGTCCGGATGACTTTACCGATGAACTTTATCGTAAAGTCGCGGAGAAGATGTACGAAGGCCTTGACGCAGGAAGATTTTTGGCTGCATCCATTCTCTCTCTTTTTCCTGATGATGAAGAGCAGCAGTCGAGGGTATCGGAAATCTTCAATACCAATCTGGTCCGAATTGAGACCAGAGAGGAAAAAGAAAAAGCTTTGCACGATATCATTTATGATATCCGCAGGATGTCTTATGAAAAGAAAAAAAGTGAGATACAGCTGGGAGATGCAAACGCGCTTAAAACAATAGTGGACAGCAAAAAGAAGCTGGAAGAGCTGGCGCATAGTCGCATTGGACTTGACTGAAGATCACACGATACGGTTTTTTTAGAAGGTGCATATTTGCCCCAAGGGAGGAAAAAATGAGTACCAGTAAGAAGACGCTAAGTGATGACAAGAAGACAGAAAAATCAAAGGCAGTATCAAAGACAGACAAAGGTAAGACACAAAGTGCCAAAGAAGCTTCACCCAAGGCTAATGATAAGTCTGTAAAGAAAGTGAGCGAAAAGGCAGAAACAACAAAAACAGGGAAGAAGGAAGTAAAAAGCAAAGTGAGTCAGACAAAAGCAACAAAGGAAGAAAAAGAAATCAAGGAAACAAAAACAACCAGCAAGACAACAAAGCTTAAAGCTACAACAAAGAAAGCGGCAGATAAGACTGCTGATAAAGTAGAAGATAAAGAAGTAAAGACTGCAAAGGCACAGGAAAAGGAAGTTAAACCTGTCAAGGCTGCAAAAGCGCCCAAAGCACCAAAAGCTGACAAGACTCCTAAAGCAAAAGCCGATACATTAGAAAAAGATAATCAGTCATCAGGCGAAATGGATGAAGATGCTCAGGAAAGATTCAAGGTTAAGCTTAAAGAACTTCTTGCTCTTGCCAAGAAGAAAAAGAACGTACTTGAATATGATGAGATCAGCGATCAGCTCTCAGAGCTTAATCTTAACGAAGATCAGCTTGATAGTGTACTTGAAGTACTTGAAAAATCAGGAATAGATGTTCTTCGTATGTCAGAGGATGTAGATGATATCCCTGTTGATGATGAAGATATCGATCTTGATGATGAAGAAGAAGTCGATATGGAGAATATCGATCTCTCAGTTCCTGATGGCGTAAGTATAGAAGATCCTGTACGTATGTATCTTAAGGAAATCGGTAAAGTGCCGCTCCTTAATGCTGATCAGGAGATAGTTCTTGCTCAGGATATGGAGAATGGTATGCTGGCAGAGAGAGTTCTCAAAGCTCAGGACCGTAGTTCTCTGGATCTTAAAGATGATGAAAAAGAACTTATAGAAGGCAAGACAGATGAAGAACTCAAAGAGCTTATTGAACTTGGTAATGATGCCAAGAATAAGCTTGCAGAAGCCAACCTTCGTCTTGTTGTATCTATAGCCAAAAGATATGTTGGCCGTGGAATGCTCTTCCTGGATCTTATTCAGGAAGGTAACCTTGGTCTTATCAAGGCTGTAGAGAAGTTTGATTTCCGTAAGGGATTCAAGTTCTCAACATATGCTACATGGTGGATTCGTCAGGCTATAACAAGAGCCATAGCAGATCAGGCCAGAACTATTCGTATTCCTGTTCATATGGTTGAGACTATCAATAAGCTTATTCGTATCAGTAGACAGCTTCTTCAGGAACTTGGCCGTGAGCCTCTTCCGGAAGAGATTGCAAAAGAGATGAATATGCCTGTAGAAAGAGTTCGTGAGATCCTTAAGATTTCTCAGGAGCCTGTATCTCTTGAAACTCCTATAGGTGAAGAGGAAGATTCACATCTTGGAGATTTCATTCAGGATGATAATGTTCCGGTTCCTGCTGATGCAGCAGCATTTACTCTTCTTAAAGAGCAGCTTGTTGAAGTCCTTGGAACACTTACAGAGCGTGAGCAGAAAGTATTAAGACTCAGATTCGGTCTTGATGACGGAAGAGCCAGAACTCTTGAAGAAGTAGGTAAAGAGTTCAACGTTACTCGTGAACGTATCCGTCAGATTGAAGCAAAAGCACTTCGTAAACTGCGTCATCCCAGCAGAAGCCGTAAGCTTAAGGATTATCTCGACTGATGAGACAAAAGATTTATGCATACACACACCAACAGGCATTTGTCAAGAAATTGGCGCTTATGCTGATTGGTGTTCTGTGTATGGGTTTTTTCCTATCTTTTCTTATCGAGGTTAATCTTGGTACAGATCCTTGTACATTTATGAATGTTGCAATATCCAGAAAATTTGGGATACTTTTTGGCACCTGGCAGCTTTTATTAAATGCAGTTTTACTTTTGATCGTAATTAAATATGACATAAGACAGATTGGACCTGGCACGATTGCGAATATGGTATTGATAGGTTATGTTGCTGATATTTGCAGATGGCTTTGGTCAAAAATCTTACCAAAAGAGTTTTTTACAACATTTCCATATAGAGGTGTCATATTTGCAGTAGCAATCGTAAGTTTTGTTATAAGTGTAGCGATTTACATGAATACCGACATGGGAGTAGCACCATATGATGCTTTTCCTATAATAGTTCATGATAGACTTTTGAAGAATATTCCGTTTAAGTATGTACGAATGGGCTATGATTTTCTGGCAATCATTATCGGATATCTTCTTGGCGCAGTTCCAAACATAGGAATAGTTATAATGGCTTTATTATTAGGTCCTGCTATTTCGTATGTAGGCAAAAAGCTCGCTCCTTATCTGAATTGAAGTTGTTTTAAAATAGTTATTTAAAATAGTTATAAAAAGCCTTCGAATACATGTTTAAGATATTCGAAGGCTTTTTATTATTTATAGAAATGTTAATGTTAGGACTGCTTCAAAGAATGCTCTATCCGACAGGATGCATCTCAGTATCTGAAGGAAGTTTAGTTCCTATAGTATTCATTATTTCCATTACTCTGCAAAGACCAGCATATACATCTGCTCTTGTTATGGGACATCCTCCGTCTGTAATATCACTTGAATCAAAACTTGAAGGATCGATATATACAGCTTCAGGAGGAACTATACCATCAGCAACAGCCCTGTGAAGGCACTCAGAAAGTCCGAGGTCTGGTCTTTTCAAGACTTCCTTTTCCATGCCGCGCTCACATAGACTGGCAAATTCTGCATAAGTAAGTGGATCATCAGGCCTGAACATATCGTTTGGAGTAGTATTCTCATCGATAAGATTCTCCTGAACACAGGTTTCAACAAAAGATGAATCCCACTCGTATCTTCCTATATCTATATATCTTCCATGATATGGACGTCTTCCTTCAATTCGAAGAGCCTTAAAAAGGACCATCAGAACTTGAGCTCTTGGCATAGTCTGCATAGGATGAAGATACATGATGCAAGGATCAAGAAGACCGCCTTTGAAAGCTGTAGCTATGCGCCCGTACTGTGGGATACCCTCTATATCAACGTAAGGAATATTTATATCAAAGATGCTGCTTTCTTCAGGTTCTTTTGGAAGCTCCTTGATATCCAGATCGGGTGTAAATGGAGTCGGATCCGCAGGAGATATGAAATTACACAAAGGCTCTATGTTATTGTTTCTGATCTCGTCAGCAACGATCTCGGCTATAAGAGATGCGCCATAATCGTTGGTATGAGTTTGATCCATAAAATAATCATTAGCCCTGTCATCAAGTTCGATCCATTTATTGAAAGTCAGTGTATGAAGATCTATGAATGGAACATTGAGTTCTTCACTGGCCTGCCTTGCAGCAAGAGCATAAGTTTTTAAAAGAGAACATTTTTTGCCTGTTTCTTCATCAGTGAAAGGAATACGGCTTATTGGAGAGCATATGATTGGATAAGCTCCAAACTCACGTATTTTTTTGACATACCATCTTAGATTATTGATATACCCACCAAATGCAGTGAGATTGCGGCGCTTTTGATCATTATGTCCGAATTGGAGCATGAATATATCCCCTTCACGAATTGACTTCGTAAGGATATCCCAATGTCCGTCATCTCTGAAACAGTTAGTAGTAAGGCCTGAGTGAGCATAATTACATACACTTATATTTTCGAAATACTGAGCTATATTCTGAGCCCATCCGCCTCCGCTTCCGTATGGATAGTAAGGCGCAGGAGCGTTCTGATCTGTAAGGGTCGAATCCCCTGCAACATACAGTACGGGTACCTGATCTTGAACTATATCTAACTTGGAAATTCCCGCATTTTTACCTGTAATGCTTATATAGACAGCTTTCTCCATACAAGGCACACTTGTTAGTGCAGGTATATAAGGAGTGACATTAACATAGAAAGATCTTGAATACGATCCGCCAAGTGGCACATCTATTTCGGAAGCAATGAGATTTCTACGTCCGGCGAATATTCGCATATCTTTGATATCGCCTTTATCAGCGCTTACATTAAGAGTTATTTTGTAGGTCCCGAAATCAGGAACTAATGACTTAAAGATTATCACATCTCTTGAATGATTAATATAAACTCCATTATCTGTAGCAGTAACAATATCATCCCAGGGCGTCTTATAGGATTTTCTGAGATTCCAACCACCTGCATACAAAGACCTTTCAGATGCGGTATTGCCTATAGGAGAACTTAGATCAACAAAACCATACCCCTTTGATTTGTCATAAAAAGATGTATCACCTATCATATTTTCTTTAGAACCGAAACTATAGGATGCAATTAACACGTTAATTCCTCCTTAATTCAAAAATATATGTGAGGTTAAATATTTAAAGAAATACTAAATGCCCATATAGATTATTTTCGGACATATTGTTATTTTAATGAATATGCAACTTTCAAAAGTTAGAATCATCATAATAAACTTCGTGTGCACATTATCATTATAAAATAATATATTTAATAATCCAATTTTCTAAGGACTAGTTTGATGCAAAAATGACCATGTATCTATACTTCAAACGCTGATCGATAAAAAAGGGATAACTGCACAAGTCTTCGAGGTTATTTTTGAATGAAATGCTAATTGAAAAAAGGAAACTAACTATGTAAAATAAGTTTTCGAGCGTTTTATAACTATGTCAGGAAAGGATACAGCAATGAGCGACAGAACATTTGAGATTTTGGAAACTAAAGAACGGGTTATTGCTGACAATGATGCAGAAGCAGCCAAAGTCAGAAAACTCCTGGATGAACATAAGATATTTCTTGTAAATCTTATGGCATCTCCAGGCGCTGGGAAAACTACAACACTTGTACGTACTATAAATGCACTTAAAGATAAATACAGGATAGGTGTCATGGAAGCTGATGTTGACAGCGATGTAGATGCTAAAACTGTATCGTTGGCAGGAGCCAAGGTTATACAGCTCCATACAGGCGGAAGCTGCCATATGGATGCAGATATGACAAGAAGAGGCCTTGAAGGACTTGGACTTGATGATGTCGATGTAGTATTTCTTGAAAATGTCGGCAATCTGGTCTGCCCGGCAGAATTTGATGTTGGAGCCAATAAGCGCGTTATGATACTGAGCGTTCCGGAAGGTGATGATAAGCCGCTTAAGTACCCTCTTATGTTCAGCGTAAGCGACTGTATGCTCATTGGTAAGATAGATGTAGCTCCTGTGTTTGATTTTGATTTTGATGCTTGTAAGAAAAGGGTTAAAGCGCTTAACCCCGATATTGAGATAATAGAAGTCTCCTCTCTTAAAGGCGACGGATTTGATGAATGGATAAACTGGCTTACACAGCAGATTGAGAGGAGCAGATAGTGTAAAAAATTGTATCGATATGACAATTTTTCACACGACTATTTGATACGAGCCCAAATAGCCCTGATGGCAAATTCGAATCTGATATTCGGATTACCGGACTTACACAAGGACTCGTCATGGAGGAATAATATGAAGACAATTGAACTCAATGCTTCGGTCACAGCATCTAATGATGCAGATGCAGATGCTAT
>JAEEGF012243515.1_pt1 | contig 35560 bp, 30 predicted proteins | sample 9134171 | NCBI WGS metagenome assembly JAEEGF01 (sample SAMN16246542, study PRJNA631951) | gut metagenome | biome: gut microbiome; feature: rumen; material: AP-attached | host: Bos | place: Iran: Karaj | collected 2018-10
TTGAGTCGGGCACCAACCTGGTGGTTACTATTGCTGACGGGTCTAGTTTGGCGTCCATCGGGGGTGAGGCTTTCCGCGAAAGTAAGCTGGCCTCTATTACAATCCCTGCCAGTGTCACGACCCTTTCCCCATGGGCATTCTATGGCTGTGAGAACTTGACGGCCATTACCGTGGAGGATGGCAACGCCAATTACAGCAGCGACGGAGGCGTGTTGTACAGCAAGGACAAGTCGGAACTCATTCTATACCCTGCCGGCAAGACTGACACCAGCTTTGAGATTCCCGCCACTGTGACGGCTATCAGCGGTGCCACCTTCAGCGGCTGCACGAGCATTACGGCTTTTACCGTAGCTGCCGGCAACACCGCATTCAGCGCCGAGGACGGCGTGCTGTTCAACATCGACAAGACGACGCTCGTAAAATATCCTGCTGGCAAGGCTGGCACCAGCTATGAAATCCTTGCCAGCGTGACAACCATCGGCGAGACTGCCTTCGCTCAATGCGCCAATCTGACATCGGTCACCATAGGCAACAACGTGACGACCATCGGCACGGATGCCTTCGCTGAATGCAGCAACCTGACATCGGTCACCATAGGCAACAGCGTGGAGAGCCTCGGCATGGGCGCCTTTGCTAGTTGCACAAGTCTTGCAACAGTAGATTTCGGTAGCAATGTAAAGATAACGACCATTGCCAATGACGTTTTTGCTAACTGTCTTGCTCTGACGTCGATCAGCCTACCCGCCGGTGTGACGCGTATCGTCGAATATGCATTCTTTAGATGCAACGCCCTGGCTACGGTCACCCTTAACAGCAATCCGTATATTGATACTGATGCCTTCATGGGCATCAGCCCAGCCCCACAGGTGACGATGAACCTGACGGCGAACCCGGCTGGCGGTGCCAACTGGATGACGTTCTGTAGCACTTATGGCAACTTCCAGACTGACGCGAACACGCAGGTGTTCAAGGCAGAACTCAGCAACACAGGAGCATTGACGCTGCACGAGGTTACTGATAAGATTGTGGACAAAGGGCAAGGCGTCATCCTGAAATCTACGGGCAATCCCATGATGACCCAGACGATGTCGGACAGCTTAAACCCGGAAACCAACAATCTGTTTGGCGTGGATCAATTTGAAGGATTTGACATTGGCGGCTCATGCGCATACGTGCTGAACAATGGCTCGCAGGGCGTAGGCTTCTACTTGTTGGCTGCAGGCAAGACCCTGGGCTACGGCAAGGCGTTCCTGTGGTATACCGGCGGCTCAACCGCTCCCAGCTTCCTCGGCTTCAGCGAGACGACGGGCATCAATGCGGTTAATGGTTCAGAGTTCATGGTTAATGGTTCTGACGTCTATAACCTGAAAGGTCAGCGCGTGGCTCAGCCTACGAAGGGTCTGTATATCGTGAATGGCAAGAAGTTCGTAATTAAGTAATGGAGGGCACGACTATGATAAAGAAAGATTATATGAAACCCGCGATAGAGGTTGTGAAGATTCATCAGCAATGCCAGATTCTGGCAGGCAGCCAAGAGGGTTTGAACGATAACCTGCAGCCTGAGACGGTGCCCGATGGCTGGGCTCCCGGCATGTTCGATGGCGACCCGTTGGACATCCTCCTGAAATAACAAGTACTACAAGTAACAACATTCCCCGCAATGCGAAGCCACACTTCGATCTTTAGTCGAAGAACTCACTTTGGAATTGCGGGGAATTTGTGGTCTGTTTGGCTTTTTATCTGTAGAGGTTCCAATTGCTTCCACCCCATTGCCTGCGGATTTCGTCGCGGTCGACCTCGTAGATTAATATTTCTGCAAGGGCAATGACCACTTCGACGGGAATGTGGCGACGAGGGTCGTCGCTGTCGGTGATGAGTGCTGACAGGAAGGCATGCATCTCACCCTTGTAAGTCTCGCGCATCCTGCTGCCGTCGCCTCCGCTGTCGACGGAACAGAAGTAGTTGATGTTGGCCAGACGGTCGCAGACTTTCACAAAGGGGGCATAGGGTGTCTTGCGAATGCCTTCGAAATACTGCTCCCCTTCACGCTCCTCTCGCGTGCGGCCTTTTTCCTTGGTCAGGGCGTAGACTATCTCGGTAGCCATGAGAGCCTGCTCTTCGGTCAACCATTGGCGGGCTGTTTTCAACACGTCGTTGTAGGTCAGCCGTGCATTCTCGATGCTATCGTGGAAGTAGCCGCCAAAGAAGAGCGGCAGCACATCGTCCTCACTGGGACAAACGAGATGGCCATAGCACGAGATGTTCTCAACAACCATATCGAGATGGAACCCGTAGGGTAAATCGGAACCGAAGGTGTCGTTCACGCTCTGATGCAGCTCGTGGGCAGCAAGTCTGATGTCCTGAATCTGCTTCGCGTAATGTTCCTTGCACGACAGAAATTCTTCCTGTGACATATAAAAAGTCTTTTCTGCTATACTTAGCAGGACATATTCTTATTTTTGATTAAAGTAAACCCCAAAAGCATTCCGGATAACTTTTGGGGTTTATTTTTAGTTGTTAACCGAACCACCCACAATATCGAGCAACTCAGAAGTGATAGCCTGCTGACGGCTCTTGTTATACTGCAGGTTCAGCTGACGCAGTAGTTCGTCGGCATTGTCGGTAGCGGTCTGCATGGCCACCATACGGGCAGCATGCTCAGAGGCTACGCTGTCAAGCAGAGCCGTATAGAGCATCAGATGGGCCATCTTGGGGATGAGCTTCTCAAGCACGGTGTTCATATCAGGCTCGACGATGAAGTTGTCGTTCAGAGGAGCAACCTCGCCTTCTTTCACCACCTTCTTGCGACGATTCTTCTTCAGGTAGTCCTGAGCCTTCTTCGTGGCAATGTTCGATGTGAGATCGCGCTCATGGTCACGCTCCAACTCCGTCTCAAGGTCGATGGGCAGGAACTGCTTGTTGGTCAGAATCTGCGAACCAGCGGACTTGAAGTGGTGATATAGAATCTCCACACGGTCAATCTCACCATCGTAAAACTTACCACCCAGCTCCATAGCGATATCGATGCACTCTTGTACGTGAGGATGGTCGATAAGCGAAGCATAGTCACACTTGACATCGTAACCCAACTTGCGAGCCTTCTCGGCAACCTTGCGACCAATGGGCCAAATTTCCACACTACCCTTCCCCAGTTCCTCTTCGTAGGCATCAACGGTACGTTGCATCAGTTTGATGACGTTTGAGTTGAATCCTCCGCAAAGAGACGAATTGCTGGAGAACACCACCAGTGCGACACGCTTGACGGGACGCTCCTGGTCGAAGACGGTCTGTGCTTCGGCCTCGGCAGCGAGGAACGACTTGAGGATATGCTCGAGCATGGTCTCGTAGGGCAGCATGTTCTGGATGGCCACCTGCGCATGATGGAGCTTCGATGAAGCCACCATCTTCATGGCAGAGGTAATCTTTCGCGTGCTGTTGACCGAGGCAATGCGGCCTTTAATTTCTTTTAAACTTGGCATAATTCTTTATCTAAATTAGGAATTAGAAATTAGGAATTAGAAATTATGATTACTACTGCTACAAAGATTTGAAGCAGAAACAGAGGCTGTTTGAAGAGCTTGTATGGTTATCACAATTTCTAATTTCTAATTCCTAATTTCTCATTTACTTGTAGGTTCCTGCAATATCGGCCATGACAGCCTCAATCTTGGCAGTCGTCTCATCGTCAATCTTACCGGCAGCCAGGGTCTCGATGACCTCGGGATTGGCAGAGCGCAACTTGTCGAGGAACTGGTTCTGACACTCGCGGACCTTGTCGATGGGCACCTCACGCATCAGTCCATGAACACCACAGTAGAGAATGGCCACCTGTTCGCCAACGGGCATGGGGCTGTACTGCGGCTGGATGAGCAGCTGGTTGTTCTTACGACCACGGTCGAGGGTCATCGCCGTCACGGCATCCATATCACTGGAGAACTTCGAGAAGGCCTCCAACTCACGGTACTGTGCCTGGTCAATCTTCAGCGTACCGGCCACCTTCTTCATGGATTTGATCTGTGCCGAACCACCTACACGGGATACGGAGATACCGACGTTGATGGCGGGACGGAAGCCCTGGTTGAAGAGGTCGCTCTCCAAGAAGATCTGTCCGTCGGTGATGGAAATCACGTTCGTGGGGATGTAAGCCGACACGTCACCGGCCTGTGTCTCGATGATGGGCAGAGCGGTGAGTGAGCCACCCCCCTTGACATGACCCTTCATGCACGAGGGCAGGTCGTTCATCTTCTCGGCCACCTCCTGCTGTTCGTTCATCTTGGCAGCACGCTCAAGGAGACGGCTGTGCAGATAGAACACGTCGCCGGGATAGGCCTCACGACCAGAGGGACGGCGCAGAATCAGCGACACCTCACGATAGGCCACAGCCTGCTTCGACAGATCGTCGTAGACAACGAGTGCGGGCAGACCACGGTCGCGGAAGTACTCACCGATGGCAGCACCGGCAAATGGTGCGTAGTACTGCATGGCGGCAGGATCGGCAGCGGTAGCAGCGACGACGATGGTGTACGGCATAGCACCGTGCTCCTTCAGCGTCTGCACGAGGGTGGCAACGGTACTGGCCTTCTGACCGATGGCGACATAGATACAATAGACAGGCTTGCCAGCTTCATAGAAACTCTTCTGGTTGATGATGGTATCGACAGCGATGGCGGTCTTACCTGTCTGACGGTCACCAATGATGAGCTCGCGCTGGCCACGGCCGATGGGAATCATCGAGTCGATAGCCTTCAGACCCGTCTGCAGCGGCTCCTTCACGGGCTGACGATAGATCACACCGGGAGCCTTACGGTCCAACGGCATTTCGAAAGCACCAGTGAGGTCGATGTCTCCCTTGCCGTCGACAGCCTGACCCAGCGGATTGATAACACGGCCCAGCATGTTGTCGTTGACACGGATGGAGGCAATACGCTTGGTACGCTTCACCACCATGCCTTCCTTGATACCCGACGTGGTGCCAAGGAGCACACAACCGACGTTGTCCTCCTCGAGGTTCATCACGATAGCCATTGTGCCATTCTCGAACTCCAGCAGTTCGTTGGCCTCGGCATTGCGCAGACCATAGATACGGGCCACACCATCGCTGACGGTGAGCACGGTACCCACTTCATCGAACTGTTCGGCATTGGAAATGCCTTTCAGCTGTTCGAGCAGCACCTGACTGACTTCGCTTGGTTTAATTTTATCTGACATTTCTTTTCTTTCTTTTTTCGTTATTACGTTATAACGGTATAACGTTATGACGACTATTTACTTAACTGATTGAGAATGTTGTTGAGCTTCGACCTGACACTCGCATCCATGCGATAGGTGTCGTATTCGAGGATGAAGCCGCCAATGATGTCGGGGTTCACCTCGGTCTCAAACTCCACAGTACCTTGAGTCTGGCTCTCCACCATCTGGCGCATCTTCTGTTCCGTCGCTGCGGAGACGCGGGCTGCGGTGGTGAGCTTGCCACGAATGACGTTCTTCTGCTTGCGGTAAAGCGTGACATACGAATTGGCCATGAACTGTACCATGTCCTCGCGGTCTTCCTTCAGCACGAGGGCAATGAAGGTCTGCGTCAGCTGGCTGGGAGAACCGCCTGCGGCAGTCTCCAGCAGCATCTGCTTCTTCGACTTCTCGAGCATGGGGTTGTCGATGGTCTGACGAAGCACGGGCACCTCGATGTAGCTCTTGGCAACATTGGCCATCTCGCGATAAACCTGTTCATCGAGCTTGGCATCCGTAGCGCTCTTCAGCAGTGCCCTAGCATATCTCGTAGATATTACTCCGATATCCATACGCGTATACCTTATTTAATTAGCAGTAACGTCATCCAGCATGCGGTCAATCAAATCCATCTGCGACTTATCGTCACGGAGGTTCTGACGGAGCACCTTCTCGGCAATGTCGACACTGAGGGTTGCCACTTGCTGACGAATATCAGCAATAGCGGCCTTCTTCTCCTGTTCGATGGCGACTTTCGCCTCGTCCAACAGGCGGGCACCCTCAGCCCTTGCCTTCTGCTGAGCCTGCTCAACGATAGCGTCGCGCGACTCGGCGGCCTCCTTCAGTATCTGAGCCTGTTTCTCGCGTGCCTCCTGCAAGATGGATTCACCTTCCTGCTGGATATTGGCCAGTCGTTCCTCGGCCTCGTGAGCCTTGCGCAGACTTTCGTCGATGTATTTGTTTCGCTCGTCAACCATGTTGAGAATGGCGGGGAAACCATACTTGGCAAGTATTACGAAGACCACCAGAAACGCCAGTAACATCCAGAACAGGAGTCCTAAATCAGGCGTCAGGATAGCCGGTAATTTTGTGAAATCCATTTGCTGTCAGTTTTACTAAATCAAGAATGCACAAGCAGCGATGGCGAAGAGGGCACAACCCTCAACGAAAGCAGAGGTCAGAATCATCTGGGTGAAAATCTGTCCGGAAGCCTCCGGCTGGCGTGCAATAGCGTCAACGGCGCTGCCACCAATCTTACCAATACCAATACCTGCACCAATAACGGCAATACCAGCTCCAATACCGCAGCCCAGCTGTGCCAGACCTTCAGCGGCCAACAATAATGATGTAATCATAATTTTTAAGTTTTAAAATTGTTAATATTTAATTGTTTTATTAATTATCCGTGATGTTCTTTGTGTGCCAGTCCGATGAATACCGAACTCAACATCGTGAATACATAAGCCTGTACGAAGGCCACCAACAGTTCCAGTGCATTCATGAACAGCAGCATGATGATGCTGAACAAGTTCAGACCAATGCCCAGCCCTACACCCATGGTCCAGCCAAGGAAAATGACACAGCTGAAGCTGAGTATCATGGCATGGCCAGCCATCATGTTGGCAAAGAGACGGATCATCAGCGCGAAAGGCTTGGTGAACACGCCGAACAGTTCGATAGCCGGCATCAGGGGGATGGCTTTCAGGAAGATGGGCACGTCGGGCCACAGAATCTCCTTCCAGTACTCCTTGTTGCCGAAGAGGTTGATGGCCAGCATGGTGCACAATGCCAGGAAGAACGTGATGTTGATATTACCCGTCACATTCGAACCGCCGGGGAATATGGGCAACAGGCCCAACAGGTTGGTGACGAAGATGAAGAAGAACACCGTCAGCAGATACGGCGCATAGGGCTTGTAGTGCTTCTCGCCAATGGAGGCCTTGATGACGTCGTCGTTGATCATCGTCACCAGCAGCTCTACAGCACCAATGAATCCGGTCGGCGCCTTGCTCGTCTTGTCGCGCTTCTTATACCAGCGGGCACAACTCAGGAACACCACCAGCAGCACGGCCACCACAATCCATATCTGCAATACGTTACGCGTAATGCTCAGGTCCAGTGGGCGCACAGTGCTGCCGTCGGCCATCTGCTCGTAAATCTTGCCGTGGGCTTCGGGATTGAAAAAGAAGCCATCGGGCAGGGAGTGTTCTGTGCAGAAGTGCCACTCGCCAGTCTGCGAACTCCTGATGATGATGGGCAGCGGGAAGCCGATGTGCTTACCCTCGTAGGTGGCTATATGCCACTCGTACGAGTCGGCCAGGTGCTCCAGGACTATCTCTGAAATGTTCAGGGGCTCGTCCTTCGATTCCTCGCCAGCCAGCATCGGCATGGGCAGTAGCGCCATTACCAGCAGGATGCATATTGACTTAAATTGTTTCATGTAATACGTTAGTTTTTAACTCGTTACAAACGTTTTGATACTCTCGAGAAGAAGATTGCGTGATGTAGCAGCGTTACCATGTAGTAAGCGACAAACACTAGAAGAAATGTGATCATTCCTGCTTTGCCAGCCAGCAGATAATAGATTCCGAGCAGGGCCAGCGACAACAGGAAACGCAGGCCTGAAGTTCCTGTGAAGAACGAGCTGAGATAGTCCTTATGGCGTGAGGCCACCCAGTACCATACCCAACCGTCGATGACGTAGAAAAGCAGTGTGAAAGAAAAGCCCACCAACGAAGGCGTCTGCCAACTGCCTGCGCCCCACAACTTAATGGAGAAGAACAGCAGACAAGTCAGGCAAAACACCTGGAAGGAATAATTGACGGCTAAATCTTTCAACGCTTTCTGATTCATTGTTCATTCAATTCTACACAGAGACTCACCACATTCTTCTGCACCTCTACGAAGCCGCCACTGATTTCGAGGAGCTCTTTCTCGCCATTGGGCAGCCCGTAGACCACCTTACCCTTGTCGAGTGACGAGATAATCGGTGCGTGGTTGTTGAGGATTTCGAACTGGCCCAGCGATCCGGGCACCAGCACGCTCACTACCTCGCCTTCGAACTCTATCCTTTCGGGAGAAACTATCTTCAGCTTTAACATCTTGCAAATTTACAATTTGACAATTTACAATTTATCCCTTAGCTGCCTCAAGAAGTTTCTTGGCCTTCTCCTTGGCGTCTTCAATAGTACCCACGTTGAGGAATGCCTGCTCAGGCAGGTCGTCAACCTCGCCGTCGAGAATGGCATTGAAGCCCTTGATAGTCTCTTCGATAGGCACCATGACACCAGACAGACCTGTAAACTGGGAAGCCACAGAGAACGGTTGACTGAGGAAACGCTGCACGCGACGGGCACGGTTCACCGTCAGCTTGTCTTCGTCTGATAGCTCGTCCATACCCAGGATGGCAATGATATCCTGCAACTCCTTATAGCGCTGTAGAATCTCCTTCACGCGCTGGGCACAGTCGTAGTGTGCCTTACCGACCACCAACGGGTCGAGGATACGTGAGGTAGAACCCAGCGGATCTACAGCCGGATAGATACCCAACTCGGCAATCTTACGGTCAAGCACCGTCGTAGCATCAAGGTGTGTAAAGGTGGTGGCAGGAGCAGGGTCGGTCAAGTCGTCGGCAGGCACATACACGGCCTGTACTGAGGTGATAGAACCTGTCTTTGTTGAAGTAATACGTTCCTGCATGGTACCCATCTCAGAAGCCAGCGTGGGCTGGTAACCTACGGCTGACGGCATACGACCCAGCAGAGCTGACACCTCAGAACCGGCCTGTGTGAAACGGAAGATATTGTCGATGAAGAACAGGATATCGGCTGCACCGCCGTCCTTACCACCTCCGTCGCGGAAGCCCTCGGCAACCGTCAGTCCTGACAGGGCCACAGAGGCACGTGCACCGGGGGGCTCGTTCATCTGACCATAGACCAGCGTGGCCTGGCTCTTCTTCAACTCCTCGGGGTCAACGAGACTCAAGTCCCATTTACCTTCGTCCATAGCCTTACGGAACTTCTCGCCATAGCGGATAACGCCCGACTCAATCATCTCTCGGATGAGGTCGTTACCCTCACGGGTACGCTCTCCTACTCCAGCGAATACGGAGAATCCGTTGTGACCCTTGGCAATGTTGTTGATGAGCTCCATGATGAGCACCGTCTTACCCACACCGGCACCACCGAAGAGTCCGATCTTACCACCCTTCAGGTACGGCTCCAGCAGGTCGATGACCTTGATACCCGTAGCCAGCACTTCCTTGGTGGTCGAGAGTTCCTCGAACTTCGGTGCTTCACGATGGATAGGATACGCACCCTCCATGTCAAGCTGTTTCATACCGTCGATCGGCTGACCAATCACGTTCAGCATACGACCTTTAATCTGTTCGCCGGCAGGCATCACAATAGGTGAGCCCAGCGGCTTTGCCTCCAGACCACGCTGCAAACCGTCGGTATTGTCCATAGCCACACAACGCACGGTATCCTCACCGATGTGCTGCTGCACCTCGACAATGAGTTGGTCGCCGTTAGGCCTTACAATCGACAAAGCTTCGTGAATCTTTGGAAGCACTTTTTCGGCATCCAGTCCATTGGTATCGAAATAAACGTCAATAACAGGACCGATAATCTGCGAAATGTGTCCGATAATCTGTGACATAAGCAGTAATATTATTATTTAATGTATTATAGTTTCGAATTTCGCGACAGCCTTGGAAAGCCATCGTGACTGCAAAAATACAAAAAATAACTGTTACAACAGTCAACAATAAAATTAAAAAATCATAAAATGGCAATATTGAACACTAATTTATCAATATTGCCATTTGTCAGAACCTTGAGACAACTATTGTTTTATCTCTATATCGCGCTTGACATTATTTCTGATTTTCGTCAGATAGCCCTTCATACCATCGGCATTCTTGGTGTCGATAATCTCCAGCAGCTCCTTGAGCTCCGTACGAATCTGCGACACCTGGTCGTGGGTGTAAGGGTTAAACAAGATTTCCTGCAGCAGGTAGTCATCTTCGTTCAGCACACCCTTGGCAATGCGCATGTGGCGCTTGAAAGTGGTACCCGGTGCATCCTGGTGCTTCATGACGGCGGCAAAGACGAAGGTCGACACAAAGGGGATTGACAGCGAGTAAGCCACCGTCTTGTCGTGCTCCTCGAAGGTGTACTCGTAAATATTCAAGCCTAACTTCTGGTATAGGTCCTTGAAGAAGATGCGTCCCATATAGTCACCCTCGCTGATGATGATGGCGTTCTCCTCGGAGAGCTGTTGCAGGTTGGCAAAAGTGGGTCCGAACATGGGGTGCGTCGACACATAGCGCATACCCGACTGCTCATAGAATTCCTTCAGATCGGTCTTTACGGAGGCGATGTCACAGATGATACACTCCTTGGGAAGGTAGGGAATGACCTCGTTGAACACAGGAATAGTGTACTTCAACGTGACGGCATTAATCAGCAGTTCAGGTTTGAACTCCTGGATTTCCTCGTAGGTGGTAAAGCGCTGACAGTTATAGGTAAAGCGCATTCGCTTCGAATCTTTCTCGAACACGGCCACCTCGTGGTCAAAGCTCAGCAGGTCGATGAAGAACGAGCCCATCTTGCCTGCTCCTAATACTAATATTTTCATTTATTCACTATCTCTATCTGTTGTCTTACTGACTCTTCATGAATGCTCTCGAAAACCTTGGCGACGAACTCGGCAGCCATACCGGTGAGCGTACCCTGAACGCCGCGTTTCTCCAGAATCTCGTTGTAGCGCGATGCCTGCAGCACGGTCATGTTGTGTTCTTTCTTGTACTCGCCAATTTCGCGGCACACGGCCATACGCTTCGACAACAGTTCTATCAGCTGGTTGTCGAGCTCGTCAATCTGCTTGCGCAACTGGGTGATGCCTTCCGTTGAGACATGCTCGTCGCGGATGATGAGCAACGACAGGATGTAATCAAGCACATCGGGCGTCACTTGTTGTTTGGCATCGCTCCACGCCTTGTCCGGATCGCAATGGCTCTCAATAATGAGACCGTCGAAGCCCAGGTCCATCGCCTGCTGACACAGCGGAGCAATCAGCTCACGACGACCGCCAATATGAGAGGGGTCGTTGAAGATGGGCAGCTCAGGTATGCGACGGTGCAGCTCAATGGGAATCTGCCACATCGGCGCATTACGGTAGATTTTCTGTTCGTAGCTGGAAAAGCCACGATGGATGGCTCCAAGACGCTTCACACCAGCCTGGTTCAGTCGCTGCAGGGCACCAATCCACAACTCCAGATCGGGATTGACGGGATTCTTCACGAAAACGGGCTTGTCGAGCCCCTTCATGGCATCGGCCAAGGCCTGCATGGCAAAGGGGTTGGCAGTCGTACGGGCACCAATCCAGAGGATATCCATGTCGTACTTCAAGGCGAGTTCGACATGCTCCGGAGTGGCTACCTCGGTGGCTATCTGCATGTGGGTTTCTTCCTTCACCTGCTTCATCCAGGGCAGGGCCTTTTCGCCATTCCCCTCGAAGCCGCCGGGCTTGGTGCGGGGTTTCCACACACCGGCACGGAAGTTGTGGCAGCCTTTCATCGCCAGCTGGCGGGCTGTATCCATCACTTGCTCCTCGGTCTCGGCACTACACGGGCCAGCAATGACAAAGGGGCGTTCGTTGTCACTCGGTAAATTCAATGGGGCTAATTCCAGTTCCATAACTATATCGTTTGTTTAATTCTTTCTAATGCTTGTTGTATCTTGTCTTCCTTGGCACAGAGGGAGATGCGGATGTAGCGCTCACCATTCGAACCAAAGATGAAACCGGGGGTGATGAAGACGCGGGCCTCGTGGAGGACGCGCTCCGTCAGGTCTTCGACGTTCTGGATGCTGTCGGGGATGCGTCCCCAGAGGAACATGCCCACCTGGTTCTTGTCGTACCGGCACCCCAGTACATCCATGATCTGTTCAGCATACTTGCGGCGACGGGCATAGGTCTCGATATTATACTCCCGATGCCACGCCTCATCGTTCTGATAGGCCTCGGCGGCAGCCAGCTGGATGCCTCGGAAGGTACCGCTCTCGATGTTCGACTGCACCTTCAGAATCCACTGGATGAACTGTGCATTCGAAGCACAGAGTCCCACACGCCAGCCTGGCATGTTATGGCTCTTCGACATCGAGTTGAACTCTATGCAGCAGTCCTTGGCACCCGGCACCTGCAGGATGCTCAGGTGTTCGTCGCTGAGGATGAAGCTGTAGGGGTTGTCGTTGACCACCACTAAATCGTGGTCCTGAGCAAAGCGCACCAGACGCTCGTAGGTGTCACGCTGGGCACGACCACCGGTCGGCATGTTGGGATAGTTGGTCCAGAGGACTTTGAACTTTGATCTTTGATCTTTGAACTTTATTATTTCTTCCAGCTGGTCGAAGTCGGGCTGCCAGCCGTTGTCCTCACGCAGGTCGTAGTTCACGATATTCGCACCCAGAATCTTCGACAGCGAGGTGTAGGTGGGATAGCCGGGATTGGGCACCAGCACCGAGTCGCCGGGATTCACGAAGGCCAGCGTGACATGCAGGATGCCCTCCTTCGAACCAATCAGGGGCAACACCTCCGTCTTGGCATCGAGGTCGACATTGTACCAGCGTTTGTAGAACCCACTCATAGCCTCACGCAGCTCCGGCGTGCCCTGTGTGGGCTGATAGCCGTGTGCATTGGGCTGACGGGCCACCTCGCACAACTTATTGATGGTCTGCTCCGATGGCGGCATATCGGGACTACCTATGGCCAGACTGATGATGTCCTTGCCTTCGGCATTCATCTGTGCCACCTCCTTCAACTTGCGACTGAAGTAGTATTCCTGTACTAAACTCAGTCTCTCAGCGGGTTGTATCATAATTCCTAATTCCTAATTTCTAATTTCTAATTCGTTTGTTTCCCGTCTTTGTACTCTCCTAAAATCTTAAAATCTTTGGTTAACGGGATGATTGCGTCTATCGACTGGCGGTAGCGTGTCAGGTCGTCGTACATCACATCGACATAGAATAGGTATTCCCACTCACGTCCAATAATCGGCAGCGACTGAATCTTCGTCAGATTAATCTTATAGAACGAGAGTATTGCAAGAACGTGGCTCAACGACCCCTCTTCGTGAGGCAGCGAAAACACGATGCTGGCCTTGTTGGCCTCAGTCAAGGGTCGCAGCAGGTCGGCCTTGTTGGGATTAGAGACCACCAAGAAGCGTGTGAAGTTATGCTTATTGTCCTCGATATGGTCTTCGAGCACCTTCAGGCCATAGAGCCTGGCGGCCTCGGCATGGCAGATGGCTGCCCAGCCTCTCCTACCCTCGTCGGCAATCATCTTCGCACTTCCCGCCGTGTCGTCAGCCTCCACATTCTTCAGCTGCGGGTGCTGACTGAGAAACTGGCGGCACTGCATCAGGGCCACAGGATGCGAGTGTACCTCGGTGATGGTGTCCCAGTCGTCGTCCGGCAGACAACAGATGCTGTGCGTAATGTGCAGCTTATGCTCACCGACGATAGTCGTGCCTGAGTCACGCAACAGCTCGTAGTTGTGCAACAGCGAGCCGGCTATGGTGTTCTCGATGGCCAGCATGCCGATGGCCGTAGGGTCCTGCTTAATGTTCGCAAAGACCTCCTCGAACGTGCTACAGCATATCAACTGCATCTGTTCGTTCTCGAAATAGAGGTGTGCCGCAATGTCGTGGAACGACCCTATCAGTCCTTGTATCGCTATTCGCTTCATTCTTAATTCTTAATTCTTAATTTAAAAAGCCCCGCTTTCAACTTGTTTTGTGAAGCGGAGCCTTATTTTTTAATCGTTAATCTTTCATCTTTAATTTACTTCATACGGCCTTCCGCTTCACAAGTTCCTGCAAAGTAAAAGTAATAGCCGTAAAAGTAAGCGTTCAACAATGCCATATCTTCATTTCTTTTCTGTATCGCCTGCAAAAGTATAACATTTTTCTGAAACTCACAAACATTTTGATAGAAAAATTTCAGAATACCGTCAATTTTGTCAGTTAATACCTCTTGCGGATGTGCTTGATGCCATTCTCGTCGGTATATTGCTCGATGACGATGCCACGGTGCTGTTGGTTGTCTGACAAGCGACGGCCCTGCAGGTCGTAGTACCGGGTGTTGGGTGATGGGTGTTGGGTGTTGGTTATCTCCTGAATGGCACTCGCGCCAGCCTCCGTAAACTGCCAGGCATCGACGTAGAAGTCGGTGGCCTCGGTGACCGCAAGATACAGGTTGTTCTTCACACCCTTCAGCTTGCCTTCCGGGATGTCGACGCTCTGCTCTTCAAAATCTGTCGACGAGAACTCGATGGTGGCCACGGTAGTACGGGGTGAGTTGCCGTTGCGGATCTCCATCTTACCCGTTCCCTTGGCACGCAGCGTGAACTTGCCGGCACCCGTTGAGCCGTAATCAATACCGCGCAGGTTCAACCACGACTCAGGCTTCATCTTCACCTGCATGTTCTCAGAGGCATCGTTGCCCAGCTTGTTGATTTTCGTATTCTTTTTAATATTGGTGAAGTCTTCGTAGTCCACACCGCCACAGCTGGCCATCGTCTCGGCCTGCTGCCATTCGTAGGGGTCCAGGTTCTTAATCTGTGTAACACCGGTGAGGTTCGTCGTCACCTTATTGATGGTTGCCGAACTCTCGTTCACCGTAGCCTTGTTGATGCAGATGGAACGGAAGATGCCACAGTTATTGTCGATGACGCCGCCCTTTCTCCAGCTCTCCATCAGGGGAGCACCGTGATAGATATGGTAGTACTGGCCCTGGAACTGCTGCAGGTGTGAGTGGTTGTTGTTCGTGCCCATGCCGGGATGGGGACCGTAGAAACCTTTATACACCCACGAGTCGGGATCAGATGGGTTGTCGCTGACCATGTAGCACATCAGGCAGGCGTCGGGTCTCGGGGCGCTGATGCCATGCTCGGTCTTGTAGGCATTCCACTCGCTGTCCTTGCGTTCTGCCCAGTTCGAGCAGTAGGTATAGACATACTTGCCGCCGATGACGTTCAGCTCGTTGGCCTCGAAATGATAGGGGGCATGAATCTTGACAGCCGCACCGTCCACTTCGGTCATCGAGGGCTTCAGCTTCACGATGCGTGCTGCCTCGGGCATGATCGTGCTGGGGCCGAGGCCACCGAAGGTCAACCAGCCTACCCCATTGTCGTCGATGGTCACCCCCGGGTCGAAATTGGCATTCGTGCCTGCCTTATTGGCCCCTGGTGTGTCGTAGTGTATCAGCAGCTCCTTGTTGGGCGACGTAAAGGGACCAATAGGAGCATTGGCCTTCAGCACGCCAACGCCGTGACTGCTGTTGCAGAAGTACAGAAAGAACTCGTCGACGCCTTCTGCGTTCGTACGCCACGTGACGGACGGTGCCCACGACACGCCATAGCCCTTGTACCACGGATTCGTCGTCCACCCGCTGCAGAGTTTCTTCGTGTCGATGGTGCCGTGGAACGTCCAGTTCACCAGGTCGTCGGTCGAGAACACCACTATCGACTTGATCTCGCCGTAGTTGTTTTCGCCCTGCTTGCCATTGGCAATAAACTGCTGGTGGTCGTTCGAGCCATACACATACAAACGGCCGTTATACTCCAGTGCCGTCGGGTCGGCACAGAAGATGTTGGCGCTGATGGGATTGTTGTTACCGCTCCCCTTGTAGTCGGGAGCCATTGTCTGCGCATTAGTCAGAATGCTTGCTGCCATGAAGACAGCTGTCATGAATAGTTTTCTGTTCATAATAGTTGGCAATTTTACACTTCTGCCTGCAAAGGTACGAATAAGCGAGGACAATACAAAACAAAAACACATTTTTTTGTTTTTATTGTCAAACGGAAGTACATTCACCAAAGGTGAAAATTACAAAAAAAATTCTATAGCGGAAAGCTTTTCAAGAAAATATTTAAAAAATATGCAGGGGAGTCTCAGAAAATCATTACCTTTGCAACGCAATCAAATAAACCGATATGAATAGACTATTATCAACTGTGATTTTCGCCCTCTTTGTAATGACAGGCTGGGCAAAAGAGAATGTCGTGGTGTGGGAGCAGCCCACTACCGAGTATGGAACAAGCAATGGCGACGGTTTCTTCAACCTTCTCCTCGACGTGACGAAGGTGGAGCTGAAGGACAACGAGACGGTGGTGTATATCACCGCTTACCAGCGTCCTGACTCAGAACAGATTGACCACTGGTTCCAGTTTGCCGGCGACACCTACCTGAAGGTGGGCGAACAGCGTTATACCATCCTCTCTGCCGATGGCATAGAACTCAACAAGCACGTCTATCCCGGCAAGGACGGCAAGCGCGACATGGCCTTCCACTTCCCGGCGCTGCCCAAGGACACGAAGTCGTTCGACTTCATTGAGGGCGATGGCTGGGGTGCCTTCCAAATCAAGGGCATCAAGCCCGTTGAGGAGCGCTGGAAGCAGCTCTTCCCCTCCTATTGGCGCGACGATCAGACCGGCGACTGGAAGATAGCCTTCTTCGAGGACTGTGCCGTCTACCAGTGCAAGTTCTGGAACTATCAGCAGCGTGACGTGAATGCCAAGACGGGCGAGGCCAAGCTGGTGCTCACCAACGGCAACGACGAGCTGCAGGTTACCATTGCTAAAAATAAAAAAGGTACGCGTGCGATACAGATTGGCAATCAGAAGGCGACCTGCTCCATGGTGACCGGCCACTACCTGCCCGACTATCCCACGAAGGACCAGCGCACGGACTTTGTCGACACGAACTATAAGCCTGATACCGTCACCATCGTGGGCTGGCTCAAGGACATGCCCGACTATTTCAAAAAAGACAAACGGTTCGAAATAGGCTATCAGAACTTCTATACCGACTCGCAAGAGACCGTCTATGCCGACCTCGACTCGCTGGGCCGCTTTACGGCAAAATTCCCGCTCGTGAACAGCAGCGAGTTCTTCATGGACTGGGGCCGTTGCTTCATCCGCACGATGCTGGAGCCAGGCAAGACCTACTTCATGCTCTACGACTTCAAGGAGGGCCGTCGCTTCGTTATGGGTGACGACTGCCGCCTGCAGAACGAGCTGTTCCGATTCCCGCTCCCCTGGTGTGGACGTCGTATCGACAAAGGTGAGGACTTCGAGCATTACATCGCTTGGAACGACAGCGTCATCCAAGCTCAGCATGGTGCCATCGATGCTCTCTGCCAGCAGCATCCCACACTCTCTACCCGGTTCAGCCAATACCGGAAGGATAACGTCATCAGTCAGCTGTCTCGCGACTTCGGACAGTCACGCTTCGATGCCCCCAACTTCCAATTCACCGACCACGCTCGCCAATATGCCTATGACACGTTCTGGACGAAGATGGTGAAGCCCTATACGCTGCATCGCGACTTCGGCGGTTTCCTGCGCGACTACCTCGACGATGCCATGCGGGCCCGTAATGCTGTGATTTCCTACAACATGCGCGACAATTACAAGGACTTTGCCTCGAACGACGAGGAGCTGGCATTGCTCACCCGTTGGGCCAAATGGATTGATGAGGTAACACCCCTCGTCAATGCCGAACCCACCATCGAAGATAAAATCCGCAAGTCACATGAGATTGACTCACTGAATGCCGACCTGCTTAAGGAGGTGGAAAAGATATTCAATGCACCTAAGAACAGGAAGCTAATCAATGCCGGCATGATGCTCGCCATGATAAGAGAAAACACCAAGACCCTCGACTCGCTCCATGCTGAGCCGTTTATCAAGGACGTCTGGCTCTTCCGTCAGGCCTACGCCTCGTTCGACCACGAGCGCACATCGCTGCTGCCCAGCGTCATGGACTCGCTGCGGACAATCATCAAGAATCCCGTCTGCATAGCCATGCTGGAAAAACAGAACGACCACTATCTCGCCATCGAGAACCGCGACTTCGACAAGCTGGTGCTGAAGTCATCCGATGACTTGGCAAATATCTCTGAGGGCGAGGCGCTGCTGAAGAAAATCCTCGAACCCTACAAAGGCAAGTTCGTGCTCCTCGACGTCTGGGGCACGTGGTGCGGTCCCTGTAAGGAGGCACTCTCCCACTCTACTGAGGAGTACGCCCGCCTGAACCGCTTCGACATCCAGTATCTCTATTTAGCCAATCGCAGCCCGCAGGACTCGTGGGAGAACGTCATCAAGGAGTATAACGTCAGCGGCGACAATGTGGCCCACTACAACCTGCCGGCAGAACAGCAGGAAGCCATCGAGCAGTATCTGAACGTCCACGCCTTCCCCACCTACAAGCTCTTCAACCGCGACGGCCAGCTGCTCGACCTGCAGGTCAATGCCCACGACCTCGACAACCTCGAACGCCTGCTGGAGCAACTGAAGTAAGAGCAGGACATCTCAAAGTTCATTGGCCGGGTACACATTTATTTTTGACTTTAACCATACTTCGTCGTATAACATGTAGAACAACCAATTGATGACACAGACCGAGCGCGACATCATCACCCGCTGCCAACAGGGCGACAAGGATGCATTCCGATGGGTGGTACAGACGCATCAGCGGATGCTATTCTCGCTGGCGCTGAAAATGTTGTGCGACGAAGAAGAGGCTAAGGACCTGGTGCAAGAGACATTCATTCGGGTGTGGCAACACATCAGGGAATACAATCCGGAAAGGACTTTCTCAACATGGATATACGCCATCGCCTCGCATCTGTGCCTCGACAGGCTGAAACGTGCGAACCGCATCGTGGCCATGCCTGACGACGAGTTGGTATTTCGACGCTACGCCTCCGAGAGCGACAGCCAACGGACACTGGAGAACCGGGAATGGGTGGCAATGGTGAGGACGATGGCCGAAGGGCTGAGCGACAAGCAGCGACTGGTGTTCACGCTCTGCCAGCTGGAAGGCCTCACATCGGAAGAAGCGGAACAGATAACAGGGCTGGATGCCCGACAGGTGAAAAGCAACCTGTACGTGGCCCGCCAAACAATACGTAAACGACTAATAACATTAGGATATGAATAAAATCGACGACATATTGGAACTGTTGAAAGGCCAGCAGCCTGTGATTGACGACCCCGACGCACTGACGGATCGCATCATGGACAGCCTGCCCGACCAAGAGCCGGCAAACGAGGTGGAGTTGCCACAGCGACAAGGCAACCGACGCCCATTGTGGCAGTGGCTCTCGATGGCTGCATCCATATTATTGATAATAGGTATAGGCACCACGCTGATGCGTCGTCAGGATGCTGAGCCGAAAGTCGAAGCGCTGGTGGCAAAGGCAGAACCTGTGACGGTTACAGCCAACGAGGAGCCTACAGTACCACAGGTTGAAGAGACTGTAAGCAAGGACGTGGAAGTGAAGACCGTGAAGACCGTGAAAACCATGAAGACCATGAAGACCATGAAGACCGCGTCAAAGCCACAACCTAAAGAGCCACAGGAGCCTCAGTCTGTAAAGGACGAAGAGCCTGACTATCAGACTGTCGACGACCCCAACCTGCACTATGCAAGTCAGGACCTGACGAAGGACACCATACCGTACCAGGACCCTGCCCGTGTGGACGATTTCATCGCCAAACTGGCTGACTATAACAAGGTGAAGCAAGGCGGACTGAAATGTTCCACCGCTAACGACAGTAAGGTGGCGTCATGCGTCTATGTCTTCCCTGACACGAAGGAAATAGACCTTTTCAGCCGGCTGTTGCAGGTGGCCTGCTGGTATAGCGACGAGACGCCAGGCTATCTACTGAACTTCTCGCAGCAACAGTTCTTCTTCGAACTGAAGGACATGCGTAAGCAGCTGAAATATCGCTGGATAGCCGAACGCATCAACGGCAAGATACTGTTTTACGGCACCCATGCACCTATGGGAACCAAGGAGTCATCCGCTTGTTATCAAGAATATCGCGATGAGCTCATGCATACAAAGAGTATTCGAACTAAAACCTTAGATATATGAAAAGATTAATAACCCTTAGCCTCACGGCTATCGCCTGTCTCACGATACAGGCACAGAAGAAAGATGTCCGGGTGCTGGCCAAGTGCACGAGCATATTCTTTATGTCATACCCGGAAGCCACCGTCGACAAGAAAACGAAGAAGAAGACCGTTATATGGCCCGACACCGAGAACAATTCGTGGCACGAGGACATGGGATTCGTTGGAAACGTACCCACCGTCGATAATTTTGAAAGTATATTCCCCAACCTTCGCATGCCTAAAGACCGGTCGTACACCCCCGTCGTCTGGCAACTGACCGAGGAGAACGACGAAACCGTGCTGCACTGCTACTTCCGCATGCCCGCCGACGTGGTCGAGAACTTCTGGCTGTGCAGCGACGAGTGCGTCATCCTCGACAAGCAGACTGGCACCATCTACCGCTCGCGTCGTACCCTGCCCGACTGCTACGGCAAGGTGTTCAGCTTCAAGGGCAAAGAGGGTACGGTGCTCGACTTCCAGATTATCTTCCCCAAGTTACCTGAGACCACTGAGGATATTGCCATCTACGGTGTACCGAACTGGCACATACGTGGCATGAACGTCAACCTGCCAACCCAGTCGGGTGGTCTCTGGAGCGCCACCGGTACTTTCGAGGCTTACGACACAATCCCACAGTTTCATAAGGCTCATCTTGTCAGCGAGGCCGTGAATTACGACAAGGACAAGCACAAGTCGTGGGCCGTATTCGATAATCCCCACCTCATCAAACCCGTCGCTGACGGCACCTACGCCATGTGGCTCACCCCCGAAGCCACCTATCTGGTAGAGGCCTGCGAAATGAACTGGATGCGCGAGTATTTCAGCCGTGGCGGCAACAACATTCTCATGGATCAGTCGGGCCACCAATATAAGTGCAAGGGACTATTGGACTATCCGAACGACAAGCTGTTCTGGATGGAAGGTGTCACGGGCGACCACTTTGCCATCGTCATCGTCTTCGAACCCCTGCCGCTCGACCTTGAGACCGTCACCTTAATCGTACCTGAAGGCGAGCCCTTCGCCATGTGGGGTGCCGACTGGGAAGGCAAGGTGCAAAGCCTGAACATCAAGGAACTCCGTGAGAACCAGAAACTGTTCGATTATCACCCAAGAGAGGTTGTGGAATAAATATTTCTCCAGATTAAGAAAAATTAAGATTGATATTGCAAGATTTCCCCTTGTTCTTGTCGTATAATAAATAAAAAGGTAAACAGATTTTGATTCAGAATATGAGAAAACTATTATCAGCCATTCTCTTCGCCCTTGTCCTGCTGCCGGGTTCCACAAAAGCCCAGCAGCAGGACACGGCAAGTGTAAAGCAGGACTCCGCAAGCGTGAAGCAGGATTCTGTGAATGTGAAAAACACGAAAAAGGAAAAGAAGATTTATCTATACGGCTTCCTGTCGGACTCGTTCACCCGCTCACATATTCCCGACGTGAAGGTGGTGCTGCTCAGGCCCGACTCCACACTGGTCGACTCGGCCCAGGTGGATAATGGCGGCTATGGAGGTGTTAAGTCGTCGGAATGGTATTTGCAGGTACCTGCCAAGCCCGCCAAATACATCATTAAGGCAACGGCTCCCGACTACGAGACGACCTACAAGAACTACGAGGTGAAGTACGTAGCCCGCAATCGTCAGTTCGAGGTGCCTTCCATCCGTATGAAACGTACCCAGCGCGTCTACGAAAAGGACGGCGGCGAGCTGGACGAAGTGGTAGTAAAAGCCACGAAGGTAAAAATGGTGTATAAGGGCGACACCATCGTCTTCAATGCCGATGCCTTCAACATTCCCGAGGGCTCGATGCTCGACGGACTCATCAAGCAGTTGCCGGGCGTGGAGCTGAAGGAGGACGGCGAGATATTCGTCAACGGCAAAAAGGTGGAGAACCTGACGTTGAACGGCGCCGATTTCTTCAAGGGCAAGAACAAGATGATGCTCGAAAACCTCCCCTACTACACCGTGAAGAACGTGCAAGTGTTTAACAAGCGCACACCGAAGAGCGAGTTTCTGGGCCGCGACGAGGAGGAAAAGGAATTCACGATGGATGTGCAGCTGAAGAAGGAATACACCGTGGGGGGCTCAGCACAGTTGGAAGCAGGCTACGGTACCGACAAGCGTTATCGGGCGAAGGGCTTCGGCATGCGATTCACCGACCGCACCCGCGCCGTGCTCTTCGGCGGCATGAACAACCTGAACGAATACATCGACTACGACCGCGAGGGTAACGAACGCGACCGCACGCAGGCTTCGGGCGACAGAGTTGTGAAGAGCATCGGCGGTCTGCTGGCCTGGCATGCCCCTGAGGAACGTATCACCGACGATGTGGAGTATAAGCTGCAATGGCAGGACGTGCATACGGAGAGCCAGAGCCAAAGCGAGAACTACCTGGCAGGTGCCAGCACCTACGGCAAGTCGGAGTCGACAAGCAACAGCCGTCCCTTCGACCTAAGCTTCCGCAACACGTTCTACATCCGCAAGCCCGTCTATGTCTATTCATGGTTCAACCTGGACTATAATCATGGTAAGGGTCATGGCGACAACTGGTCGCTGACAGCCAACGACCAGCTCTTGAAGGACAGCGTCAACCACACGGTGAGCCGCTATCAGAACAAGTCGAACCGCCTGAGCATGAACATGACAAACCTCATTGACGTGAAACTGCCCTGGGGCGACCAGCTGGAGTTCCAGCTGAGTGGCTATCTGGGCCGTCAATGGGACAACGAGAGCTTCTCGCAGAACCGCTATACATTATTCAATACGCACACCGTCGACCAGCGTAACCAGTATGGCAACAGTCCGTCGACAAACTACAACGTCAACGGCCAGTTCAACTATCGCCTGCAACTAACGGAAAATCTCAACATCAGCCCGAGGGTGGGCGCACAATACCAATACAGCGACAACAGCAACAACAGCTACCGACTGGACTGGCTGGGCGACAACTGGGCGGTGAACGGTCCGAACGCGATGGGCACGTTGCCCGTCACGGCCGACTCGCTGGCACTGGCATTCGATGCCCCCAACTCGTCGGAGCAGGGTGAACGCATCAACACCTACAGCGTCGGTGGTACTTTCGGCTATAGCAAGTCGAAGGAGAACGAAGGCTACAAGTATCTTCACCTCTCGATTGACAGGGATTTCCGTCGCAAGCACATGAGCTACAACAGCGACGTGCTGAACACCACCATGAACCGCAACTACGACAACTGGAGGATGTACGGGCAGTTCTACACCAGCTTCGACAAATATCGCAAGACGTTCATGGTCTACGCCCAGAACAGTCTCACAACGCCAAGTATCGGACAGCTGGTAGACATCACGACAACCAGTAATCCACTATATATCCGCAAGGGTAACCCCGACCTGAAGCCGCAGACCTACTGGTGGTTCAACACGCGTTACTCGGCCCGCACGGACAGCATCGACCAGAACTTCTCAGTATCGCTCAGTGCAAACCTGTCGCACAACGCCATCACCACTGCCTACACCTACGACCCAGTGACGGGCGTGCGCACCACATGGTCGGAGAACGTCAACGGCAACTGGAACATGAGCAGCGACGTGGAATTCAGCCGTGCCTTGGGTAAGAAGAAGTTCTGGCATATCAGCAACAGCCTCAATGCCAGCTACGGACAAAGCACCGACATGTCGTCCGTCCAGTCTGTTCAGTCTGTTGCTGTACCACAGCAACAAACAGGACTGACGGAACCTCAAAAAAATCTCGTCAGCACTACCCGTCTCTCCTACGCTCCCAACCTGCGTTTCCAGAAGGAAAAACTCAGCTTCTCGCTAAAGGGTGACGTAGCCTGGCAACATGTTCATCGGAGCATCGAGGTCACTGAGTTGCCCACCGACGTCTTTGACTTCTCGTATGGCTTCAATGCCAACTACAAGCTGCCTTGGGACTTCACCATCGACACCGACCTGCAGATGCATTCACGTCGCGGCTATGCCGATGCCGACATGAACGACAACCGCCTCTACTGGGACGCAACACTAACCAAGTCGTGGAAACAAGGCCGTTGGGTGGCTAAACTGAAGGGCTATGATATCCTGGGGCAAGTATCACAATGGCAGTATTGGGTAAACGCTCAGGGCCGTACAGAACAATGGACCAACAACATGCGGCGCTATGTGCTGCTGTCGTTGGCCTATCGTTTCAGTCTTACTCCTAAGAAATAGGATGAAATAGCTGGGCTATTAAGGCGATTACAGATCGTCGGCAAACAGGGGGTCTTCGGGCATGACCATGACGGGTTTCTGCTCGTAGTCCTTGAGGAGCTTGTCGCTGACATACTGCTTGTCGACCACCAGACGGAACATGAACTCGCGGAACCAGCTGGCAGTCATGATGAGACAGCCGGACTGTCCCCAGGAGGCTCCCCACGAGTTCTCGACCTTCCACTTCAAGGGCTCGCCATTCTGATTGAGGTCGACGGCACAGAGCGTCATGGCATGGGTGGAACCGCTGTCGAAGGTGGCAATGCGGTCGGCCTTGTTCATGGTGAAGGTGGTGTTGAAGAGCGACTCGTAGTCGAAGTTCTGCAGGTCGCAGTAGCCGCGCTTGCGGTCGAGCTGCTTGCCGACGTCGTAGCTGGAATAGAGCTTGCGGCCATCCTTCAGCGAGGCAATGGCCAGCGTCTCGATATCCTCCATGGGCAGGTTGAGGTATTTCCAGTTGTGGCCGTCGTAGGTATGGCGGTCGTACTCTACCTCGTAGGTCTTGTAGTACTCACGGCGCGGGTCGTTCATAACCATGATAAACGTGCCGTTGAGCGGACCGCCGACAATCTCCTGATAGAACTCCTTGGGGGTGTATTTCTTGGGGGCACTGATGGCTTTGCCGTTCTTGTCCTTGAAGGCGAAGGTGAACTCGCGGACGGGTTCGCCGAGGGTGATGACCAGCATGTGGTAGATCTCGCTGAGCATCTCGGTCTTGCGCTGCTGAATGGCGTTGGCTTTCTTGCCATTGGCTACCATACGGCGCAGTTCGAGACCCTGTTCGCGCAGTTTCGACTTGATGATGCTCGACATCTTCGACGTGTTGTCGGCCGAATAGGTCTCGGGCTGAACGGCCGAGGGTACCAGACCGTACTTCTCTGCCAGGTCGGCAACACCGCAGAAGGTGCCTCCGTCGTTCAGCGGATAGTGGAAGAAGAACTGTACGCGCTGGGCATCGATGGGTTCCTTGGCGGTATCGATGACGCCCTGCAGCATGAGGTTGGCTTTCTCCAACTGGTCCCAGAAGAAGAGGTAGTCCTGCGAGAGGTCGACGGTGAGGGAGTCGGTACGCTTGGCAAAGTTGGAGCGCAGCACATTGAGTCCGCTGAACATCCAGCAGCGGCCAGAGGACTTCTGGTCGGTGATGCTTTGCTTCTTGGTCTCTACGCTGAACCAGGTATCCAACTCACCCGCATTGGCCTGATTCTGTGCCAGATTGTCGATGGCGTTGGCTGCCAGCGCATTGCGCAGGGCACGGTCGGAAGCCGTAGGAGCATTCTGCTGTTGTATCTGCTGCAGCATCTGCTGAGAGATACCACCGTCCTGAGCATGACTCGGGAGAGTCATGCAAATGAGAAATGAGATCGCAACGCCACACTCTGACCAAAGGTTAGAGAAATGAGAAATGAGGAATGAGCTGCGCTTCATAATTACTTCTTCTTGGTGGTGGTTTTCTTTGTCGTCGTCTTCTTCGTCGTGGTCTTCTTAGTTGTTGTAGTAGCGGTGGTGGCAGCAGGCTGTGGCTTGTAATACTGCAGCGCCTCAGGCATCCAGCCCTGAATCTGGCTGATACGGGTGGCATCTGACGGGTGACTGCTCAGAAATTCGGCGGTGGTATTGCTGCTGGCTGCTGCCATGCGCTGCCAGAAGCTGACGGCTACCTGAGGATCGTAGCCGGCCATAGCGGCAAAGATAAGACCAAGGTGGTCGGCCTCGCTCTCGTGGCTGCGGGAATAATGCAGGTTCTGGAGACCGAGACCCGCTGACAGCAGTTCGGAGCCGACGGCGACGGTATTGCTGCCGACACCAATGGCGCTGGCCAGTACTGAACCGATCTGCAGGCCGTACTGCTGGCGATACTGTGTGCTGTACTGCTCGGCAGAGTGACGGGCCACGGCATGAGCTATCTCATGACCGAGGACGATGGCCAGTGAGGCCTCGTTCTGCGTGACCGGCAACAGACCCTCGTAGACACAGATGAGTCCGCCAGGCATGCACCAGGCATTGACATTCTGATCCTGCACGAGATTGAACTGCCACTTGTAGTTCTGCACGTCTTCAGCCATACCGTTTGACTTCAGAAATGTCTCGACAGCTGTAGCCAGGTTCCGGCCGACACGCTGCACCATAGCGGTATTGGCGGCATTGGTAGAAGGCTTGGCCGTCTTCATGTATTCGCTATACTGCTGGGTCGACAGGCTCAGCATTTCTCCGTCGCTGACCATCAGGTTCTGTTTACGCCCTGTGATGGGCACTGTCTTGGTGGTACCACAGGCAACCAACAGCATGGCTACCAAGGATAGCAATAACAATCTCGTCTGTTTCATAGTGATCTTATAGTTAATGAGTTACGTATTTTTCTTTTACCTTTCACCGATACGGGTATAGGAGAAGCCCTGCTCCTCCAGTTCCTGACGGTCGTAGATGTTACGCCCGTCGACGATGGCAGCGCCTCGCATTACCTTCTTGATGACATTCCAGGCCGGCATGCGGAACTGGCGCCACTCGGTCATCAGGGCGAAGACGTCGGCACCATCGGCAGCATCATAGATGTTCTTGCAATAGGTGACGGCATCGCCAATGCGACGCTTGCATTCATCCATAGCGACGGGGTCGAAGACGCGGATGGTGGCACCATCATTCAACAGCTTGTCGATGACGACCAAAGCGGGAGCCTCACGCATATCGTCGGTCTCCGGCTTAAAGGCCAGTCCGATGATGGCAATGGTCTTGCCCTTCACGTCGCCCACAGCCTTGATAATCTTGTCATAGACAATGCTCTTCTGCTTCTCGTTGACACGCTCGACAGCCTCGATGACTTCCATGTGGTAACCGTTATCGAGACCGGTATGCAGCAGGGCCTTGACATCCTTGGGAAAACAGCTTCCACCATAGCCGCAACCAGCATAGAGGAACTTACTACCGATACGAGCGTCAGTACCGATGCCTTTTCGTACTGCATCGACGTTGGCACCGACACGCTCACAGAGGTTGGCAATGTCGTTCATAAACGAGATGCGAGTAGCCAGCATGGCATTGGCAGCATACTTGGTCATCTCGGCAGAGGAGATATCCATGAAGATGACACGGAAATTATTGATGAGGAACGGCTTATAGAGGCGCGTCATCACCTCCTTGGCCTTCTCGCTTTCAGTGCCCACCACGACACGGTCGGGCGACATGAAGTCCTTGATGGCAGCCCCCTCCTTCAGGAATTCAGGATTGCTGGCCACGTCGAAGGGAATATCGACACCACGCTTCGCCAGTTCTTCCTGAATGGCAGCCTTGACCTTCTGGGCGGTACCTACAGGAACAGTAGACTTCGTCACGAGGATGGTGTATTTCTTGATGTTCTGTCCAAACTGACGGGCTACGGCCAACACGTATTTCAGGTCGGCACTGCCGTCTTCATCAGGAGGCGTACCGACGGCACTGAACACCACCTCGACATCGTCCAACACCGAGGTGAGGTCGGTGGTGAAGCGCAGACGCTCAAACTCGACATTACGACGAACCAGTTCTTCCAGTCCAGGCTCATAGATAGGCATCTCGCCACGGTTCAGCTTTTCTATCTTATTGGCATCGACATCGACACAGGTCACATGGGAACCCATTTCAGCGAAACAAGTACCACTGACCAAGCCCACATAGCCAGTTCCTACAATTGCTATATTCATAAATTGTTAATCTTCTAAATTGATAATAAGTCAGCCGAAAGAGGCCTGTCGCTTAGCTGAGTCCCAGCAGTGGCTTCAGCTGTCCCTCCTTATGCAGTACCCACACCGACGTGCAGAGGAATGCCAGGAAGAGGAAGATGAGCACCGACTTGGCACGAGCCGGACCAGCCTTCTTGACAGGGACGGTGGCTGTCTGCAGATTGGTGAACGAAGGAGTCTCCTCCTGCACCTTGGCCTCGGCGGCCTGCAGATTGTTGGCCAGCGTGTTGTAGGCATTATACTTCAGCTGCATGTCATTCTCCAGGTCCTGGAGGCGGATGCGGGCCGTATTGTAGATAATGTCCTGATTGGCGTCCGAATACTCTGCATAGAGACGGCGGGCCTTCTCGTAGCGCGTCTTGGCCTCACCATAGAGCTTGCGGGTGAACTCGAGGTCAACACGGGACTTCTTGGTACGATACTCGGTGATGAAGTCCTGCAGACGATGCTGCACGGTGTCAGCAATACAGGCAGCGATATAAGGATCCTGGTCGGTGACGTCGATGGTGATGACCAGCGTCTTGTTGTCGACGTCACACACGACAATCTTGTCGAGGGCCTTCACCAGAGCTTCCTCCTTCTTGGTCAGACGGAAGGGGTCAAAAGGCTTCTCCACCTTTTCCTCTTTGGTAAAGAGCATGCCCAGGAGCTTGAAGGGGGCATTGATGACATAATTCCACCAAGGCTTCTTCTGATTGAACATCAGATAGTCGTAGTAGGTCATCACACGGGTAGAGTCCTTCTTATGCACAGGCACTTTGAACAGGCTGACCTTGAAGTCGGTGCCACCCATCAGTTCCGGATAGATCATAGGATAGAGGGCTTCGGTGTTACCCATAGCACCCGTACCCATCTTCAGACCGAACGAGGCGGCCATGGCACTCAGCGAGTTCATGCTTCGTGAAGTATTCAACTCCGGAGCGAGCTTCACTTCACACTTATAATAATTAGGTATGGAGAGCATCAGGATGCAGGCCACCACAAAGGTAATGGCCAGCACCTTCTTAAAGAGTTTCTTATGCTTCTTGAGCGCTGCCAAGATGGCACCGAAGTCGATGCTGCTCTCTTCTTCCTGCTCGATAATATTCTTTTCCTGATCGTTCATAGGGCATTATTTTGTTATGTAAGCAACCATGGCGAGTGCGGTAGCTAATGATGCGAACGCACTTCCTAAGCCAACCCATTGAGTAGCGGTCCAGTAGCGGAGCTTGCGCTTGCTCGGAACGACAATCTCACTGCCCGGTTCGACGTCGGTAGAACTGGTCAGCTTGTCCATCATACCATTGGGATAGATGATGAAGGCTTTCTTCTTCTTGGCAGTCTCCGAGAAGCCGCCGGCCTTGTTGACATACCACTTGTAGTTCTTGCCTTCCACAAAGGTAATGGTATTCGGGAACTGCACGTCACCCGACACCTTGACCGTTCCGAGGTATTCAGGAACATCGATATGGTCACCCTCACGGAGCACGATATTATAGTCGCTGGAGGGATCGGCCAGAGCCTTGTCGAGTTGGATACCAATGGGATAGGTATCGCCCATATCCATCTTGTCCCATGCGATGGAGTCGCGGTCGCCCTGAGACAGGCTGCTGCGGAGAGCCTTCATCACCTCAGTACGGCGAGCACGCTCCTCGTCATTCATGTGACGATACAGACGGGCACCCTTCAGATAGGCATCGGGAGCAATACCACCAGCCATCTCGATGGCATCAACCAGACGCAGGTTCTTCTTCTCAATGGTAAAGCTACCCTCGAAATTCACCTCACCGGTAACCGTGATGTTGCGAGGCATCACATAACCCGGACTACGACGTACATGGACGACATCGTACGGCTCCAGCAGGAAGCCCTTCTCACCGGTAATCACCAGCCCATCCTTCAGGTCGAAAGAGAAGGTCTTGGCAATATCACGGGTCTTCTTCGTCGTATAGGGATCGTTGATACGACGGCTGATGTCGACACGGGCCAGAGAGGCACCGTCACGCAGACCACCGGCCTGGACAATCAGGTCTTCGATAGTGGTATTGTCGGCATATTCGTAGGTACCGGGAGACATCACCTCACCAGTTACAGTCAGGGTACGCTCCTTACGCAGTTCCTCCTGGGTAGGAATGAACAGGACGTCCTCGTTCTGCAGAGGGACATCGGCGGTAGTACCGTTCATGATACCCATCACGTCAACAGGAATAATCTCCAACGAACGGTCGGGCTTCAGACGGTGGATGATGGCATGCTGGGTAAAGGCATCCTCAGTGAGTCCGGCAGCAGCCTCAATCAAGCTGCGTACTGAACTGACCTGACCATTCAGGTTAAACTGACCGGGACGGAACACGGCGCCCTTGATCTCAACCATGTTCTCGTAACGGTTCAGGATAGCATCTACGCTTACGGCATCGCCATCGTCTACTTTAAAGGTGTTCATATCGAACTCCTCGATATTATGTACCGAATAGCGGTCTCCGGTCTGACGTACCAGACGGACAGACTTCGTAAAAGCATCGCCCGTAAAGCCGCCGGCATACTTCAGCAAGGTGCCCACACTCTCCGTACGGCGCATCTCGTAGAACATCGGACGCTTGACATTACCGGTGATACCCACCAGACACTCATAGGGACCTACCTGGATAACGTCTTCGTCCTGCAGACGGATATTACCCGCCAGACGACCATTCAAAATATACTCGTAGATATCAATAACGGTTACCAGTCGGCCACCACGGAACACCTTGATGTTACGCAAGGTACCCAGCTCGCCGATACCGCCTGCCGTATACAGGGCATGGAAAGCTGTGGCAAAGGGCGACAGATGATAGGTGCCCGGCGTACGGACCTCACCCATAATGTGCACCATGATGCTACGGGTGCTGCCCACCGTCAGACGAAGGTTGCTGCCCTGATAGTGGCTGCCCAGACGACTGCGGATCTTCTGCTGTGCTGAAGCCACCGTCAGACCGTTCACATTGACAGGGCCCACCCCGCTAAGGGTCACTGTACCTTCAGGCGATATGGTGTGAGCCATTGTCTTCTGTGAGTCGCCATAGATGTCAATCACAATCTGGTCGCCAGGACCCAATACATAGTCCTGGGGAGTCGGCACATTCAGATTGGGGGAGAAACTCAGGGCACGCTGATTGAAGATGTCACGGCCGAAGACACGCTTGCCACGAGCCTCACCAGGAACATTCTGAGTAGACTGAACGTCACGGACTGCAGTCTCATGCTCCTCGGCAGCATCAGAATAGGTCTGACCGGTAGTACCACGGCGCCCGGAAGTAACCTCCTGACCTACAGTACCGTCACTGTTGCCCTGCATACGTTCGGCAGCCATCGATACAGCACCGTCAGCAGCGCCTTGAAGTCCACGACTCTTAATCTGGGAATCGTACTGATTTCTGATGCGGCGAATCTGCTCGATTTTTACACCACGCTGCATCAACTTTGTCACAATCTGCGACTGACTGGTACCGGCTTTCGTTTCGCGGGCTACCACAGCCAACACCTCGCTGTCCGACATCTGGGCAAAAGACCCGACGGCAGCGAAGACGCAGACTACTGTTGTCAATAGAAAACGTTTTAACATTTTACAATTTAGCTATTTTGTTGTTATTATATCCTCTATAAATGCAAAATCGGATGCAAAGGTACAAATAAACGGGGGAATATCCAAATAAATTTGGAGTTTTTGCATAAAAGAAAAAAAGGGCTGACAAAAACAAAGCCGCCGTCAAATACATGACAGCGGCTGAAAAACTACTAATCTTGTTAAAATCTTTCTTACTTCAGACCACGATTGACGAGGGTCATATTCAGCAGCATCACATACTTACGATACTGCTCGGCACTCAGGATGTAGTTCATGTAGGCCAGATCCTTGCCAATAGCCTTGTCAACCATCTTCTGACGCTCTTCACCGTTAGCCTGTGCAGCAAACAGCAACTCAGCGCTGAAGGTCTTATGAATCTCTGCAAAGCTCTCTACCTGGTCTCTCGACAGACCGAGTGCCTGACTGAGCTTATTCATATTGACGGTCTTCAAATTGTAAACTTCGTTCAAGTTTGCAGCGGTCTCATTCTCTGCAAATGTCATTGTCATGCTCAGCATGGCTACAACAACCATAAACAATCTTTTCATTTTCATTACCCTTTCTTTTTGTTATCCTTTAATTAATGTCACCAGATCTTGTTCTGATTGACGGTGCAAAGGTAGGACAAAAATCAATACGCTCCAAACATTTTTGCGATTGTTTGCGCACACAGCCCCTTTTCTTGACCTTCATCAACAAAATGCGCCATTCGTTGACAAAGGTCAATTTTGGCCGATTTTTTCCTTTTTATTTGGTGTTTTGAGCGATTTACACTACCTTTGCAGCGAAAACAAAAGATACTATATTATATATGGAACAGAAGAATCAGTATATCTCCTTGAGCTACCAGCTGTTTGTCGGCGAAGGAAACGACCAGGAGATGGTGGAAGAGGCTCCAGCAGAACGCCCCTTCCAGTTTATTACAGGTTTCGGAGTGGCACTCGACGCATTTGAAAGCCAAGTCATTAATCTGCAGAAGGACGACACCTTCGATTTCTCTATACCTAAAGAGCAGGCCTATGGGGACTACGAGCCTCAGCACGTTCTCGACTTGGAGCGCGAAGTATTCAGCATCAACGGTCACTTCGACCATGAGCACATCTATGAGGATGCCATCATTCCCCTGCAGAACGAAGAGGGGCAGCGCTTCTACGGACGTGTTGTAGAAGTTGGTGAAGAGAAGGTGAAGGTCGACCTGAACCATCCTTTGGCAGGAGAGACACTGCACTTCAAAGGCACGGTTCTGGAAAACCGTCCTGCTTCCAATCAAGAGATTGAGCACATGGTAAAACATCTCACCGGAGGCTGTGGCGGTCATTGCGAAGACTGCGGCGACGGCTGCGGACATGACCACTGTGGCGAACACGGTGACAGCTGTGGCTGCGGACACTGCCATTAAATGGGCTGTGCCCAAATGAGAAATGAAAAATGAGTAATGAGAAATGAGTAATACATTTGGGACATTATTCAGGCTAACCACATTTGGTGAAAGTCACGGTGAAGCCATTGGCGGTGTTGTCGACGGCATGCCTGCCGGTATACCCATCGACTTGGAGTTCATCCAGCAAGAATTGAATCGCCGCCGCCCAGGTCAGAGCAATATCACAACAAGCCGTCAGGAACAAGACAAGGTAGAATTGCTTAGCGGTGTCTTCGAGGGAAAGTCAACAGGCTGCCCTATCGGCTTCATCGTCCGTAACACCAATCAGCACTCTGCCGACTACGATAATCTGCGTCAGGTATTCAGACCGTCTCATGCTGACTACACCTATTTTTATAAATATGGTATACGCGACCATAGGGGTGGCGGACGCTCATCTGCACGCATCACCATCAGCCGCTGTGTGGCTGGCGCACTCGCTAAAATGGCACTCCGGGAAGTAGGCATCAGTGTAGCGGCATATACCTCACAAGTGGGTAATATTGCACTCGAAGGCGACTATCACCAGTACGACCTGTCGCTGACAGAAAGCAATGCCGTACGCTGTCCCGATCCGCAGAAAGCTGCTGAAATGATTCAACTCATTGAAGCTGTCAAAGCCGATGGCGATACCATCGGCGGCATCATCACTGGCGTTATCAAGGGATGTCCACCAGGACTGGGACAGCCAGAGTTCGGAAAACTCCATGCTGCCTTGGGGGCTGCCATGCTGAGCATCAATGCCGTCAAAGGCTTTGAATATGGAGAAGGCTTTGACGGTGCCACACAACGTGGCTCCGAACAGAACGACGTCTTCCTGCCTATTGCGTGCCACACTCAGACCTTCAGGTCAGAGACCCCCCACCAGCCATCACTCATCACCACAGCCACCAACCATAGTGGTGGAATACAAGGCGGTATCTCCAACGGACAGGACATCTGCTTCCGTGTGGCCTTCAAACCCGTCGCTACCCTACTCCGCGAACAAGACACTGTCGACATCAATGGAAAGGCAACTACACTGACGGCCCGCGGACGCCACGACCCCTGTGTGCTGCCAAGAGCTGTTCCTGTGGTAGAAGCAATGGCTGCTATGACCATATTAGACTGCTATTTGCTCAACAAAACCACGAAAATGTGATTTTTTGAGCATAAAAATGCAAAAAAATCGAAAAAGGCATTGTCAATTGAAAGATTTACACTATCTTTGCATCAGCTATCGGGGTTTGTGAAAATCCTAGAAGCTTTAGTTAAGTCTAGTTTAGTTTTTGTGTTGGTTGAGGGCGGTCATTTGACCGCTCTCAAATTTTTTCAGACAAGGCGATGAACAACTTCCGCTTCAGCTTCAGGCACCGTATGGTGAACGGCTGTTCGGAATACTGGCTCTGCGAGAAAGAAGATAAATTACGGATTAAAGGACAGAGTTGCTCTGATGAGTTCCTTCAGTTTATTGACATTGCTGCGCGAGACGGGAATGGCATCATGGCTATGGCGCATCACGAGCTGCATGGCACGGGAATTAGAGGAGATTTGTTCCACCTGACCGAGATTGACCATAAAGGCACGATGACAACGGACTATCATAGGATAAGCCTGTAGTGAATCTTCCATCTGTTTCATCGTGGCACGAAGCATATTGGTATGCGCTTCATTTCCTTGTAGTTGGCATACCTTAACATAATTACCAACAGCTTCTATATATAATAGGTTAGAGATTTCAAGGGTAACATGCTCGTTGGTGGTTCCCTCAAGTGTAATGGCCTCCCCAAGCCCCTCCGAAGGAGGGGATGTTTGAATAGATGATGCTGCGAGAGAACCTTTGGAATAATGTATCTCAACATCCCTCCCTTTGGGAGGGCTTGGGTGGGCTTGCAATTTCTTCAGCTGTTCGTTCAGCTGACGGGTTTCCTCCAGCTCTGCAGACAGATAGCGGCTACGGAACTTGAAGCGCCAGTATAGGCCGACTGCAAAAGAGAGGAAGGCGATAATCACCAATGTCTCCAAATAATTGCTCAATGACAGTTTGTTGCCCTCTACCAGACTGCTCATCGCAAAATGGCGGTATAGGCAGATGAACAGTGCCACCAACGGTGTGTTAATGCATTGGAAACGGAGATTACGACTGATGATATAGCTGACACCACGATCGTAGGAGCGTGGCATGCGGACAATGTATCGCAGAATAACTTCTGTCAGGAAACAACTGAACAAACCTAATACAAATATCGCCAGCAAATGAACATAGGCCTGCCACTGCCACACTTCGAGTCCGAAGGGCTTGAAGATAGCTATCGCCAGCACCATAAAAGCGCAGCTGACGAAGCGGATGCTGATGGTTTCTTTATGACCTTTGTTCATACAGCCGGCAAAGGTACGAAAAAGAAATGAAAAGTGAATTGTGAAGAGGGAAAAATTTGCTTCCGCTCG
>JAEEGF011295828.1_pt1 | contig 35545 bp, 30 predicted proteins | sample 9134171 | NCBI WGS metagenome assembly JAEEGF01 (sample SAMN16246542, study PRJNA631951) | gut metagenome | biome: gut microbiome; feature: rumen; material: AP-attached | host: Bos | place: Iran: Karaj | collected 2018-10
TATTTTTCTATAAGTGCCTGGTTTTCAACGTCGGGGTGATGTGACTCGAACACACGACCCTCTGCTCCCAAAGCAGATGCGCTAGCCAACTGCGCCACACCCCGAGGGCCATGCGGCCGGACGGGAGCCGGTGCATGGGTGGCAAAGATACGGCGATTTTACCAAATGCGCAAATCAGCGCAGCAAGTCCTTCAGATACGGTCCGGTAACGGATGCGGGGTCGAGGACGAGTTCCTCCGGCGTGCCCTGGGCGACGATATAACCGCCGTTCCTTCCCCCTTCCGGGCCCATGTCGAACAGGTAATCCACGGATTTGAGGACGTCGAGGTTGTGCTCGATGACGAGGACGGTGTTGCCGGCATCCACGAGGCGCTGGAGAACGCCGAGGAGGACCTTGATGTCCTCGAAATGGAGGCCTGTCGTGGGCTCGTCGAGGATATAGAGCGTGCTGCCGGTGGACGGGCGGGAGAGTTCGGCGGCCAGCTTCATGCGCTGGGATTCGCCGCCGGACAGGGTCACGGCGGACTGCCCGAGATGGATATACCCGAGGCCCACATCCACCATCGCCTTGAGTTTGACGGCAATCTTCGGGATGGGCTTGAAGAATTCATACGCCTCTGCGACAGGCATTTCCAGCACATCGTTGATGTTCTTCCCCTTGTAGCGGACTGCCAGGGTGTCCTCCTTGTAGCGCCGCCCGCGGCACTCGTCGCAGGGGACATGCACTGAGGGGAGGAAATTCATCTCGATGACCTTGATGCCCGCGCCCTTGCAGGCCTCGCAGCGGCCGCCGGGCACATTGAAGGAGAAACGGCCCGCCTTGAATCCGCGGACCTTCGCGTCCGGCGTCTCCTCGAAGAGTGTGCGGATGTCGTTGAAAACGCCCGTGAAGGTCGCGGGATTGCTCCGGGGGGTCCGGCCGATGGGGCTCTGGTCGATCTCGATGAGCTTGTCGATGTGCTGCAACCCCTCGACCGCGTCATACGGCAGCGGACGCTCCTTGGAGCGGTAGAACTTCTCCTTGAGGATGGGCATCAGCGTCTCGCTCACCAGCGAGGACTTGCCGCTGCCGGACAGGCCGGCGACGCCGATGAGGCAGCCGAGCGGGAAATCGACATCGACACTTTTGAGGTTGTTGCCCCGGGCGCCCCGCAGCGAGAGGGTCAGGCCGTTCCCCCGCCGGCGCATCGCCGGCACGGGGATGGACTCCTTCCCGCGCAGGTAGTCGAGGGTGACGGACGGCCCCACAACGCAGTGGAGGCGCGTTTCCGGGTCCGGCTGGACGTCTTTCAGAAGCATATCGAGCGGGGCATTCAGGCAGACGCGGCCGCCTTCCTCCCCGGCTCCCGGACCGATGTCCACGAGCCAGTCGGCGCTGAGCATCGTCTCGGCGTCATGCTCCACGACCATGACCGAATTGCCCTCGTCGCGGAGGGTTTTCAGCGAGGCGATGAGCTTGCGGTTGTCCTTCTGGTGGAGGCCGATGGAGGGTTCGTCCAGGATATAGAGGACATTGACCAGTTTCGAGCCGATCTGGGTGGCCAGGCGGATCCGCTGGGATTCGCCGCCGGAAAGCGAGCCCGTCGGCCGGTCGAGGGAGAGGTAATCCAGGCCCACGTCGAGCATGAACTGCACCCGGTCGCGGAGCTCCTTGAGGATGTCCCGCGCCACGTTACGCTGCCTTTCGGTGAAGCCTTCCGGTATGGTATCCAGCCACTTCCGCAGTTCGGTCATCTCCATCGCGGCCACTTCCGAAATGGTCTTCCCGTCGATGCGGAAGCACATGGCCTCCGGATTCAGCCGGGTCCCCCCGCACACCGGGCAGACGATCTTGTCCTCGATGTCATCGACGATGCCGCCGAAGGATTCCATTTCGGACAGGTTGCCCTCGCCGACCCGGAACAGCTCCTCCGAACCGAACACGATGTGGGTGATGGCCTCGTCGGGCAGCGCGTCGATGGGGTCGAAAAGGGAGCAGTCGTATTTCCGCGCGATGGCCCGGATGATGTCGAACTTGCGGTTTTCCCGGACCTTGCCGAGGGGCACGATGCCGCCGTCGGCGATGGATTTCGAGCGGTCGGGGATGATGGCGTCCATGTTCACATCCACGATCATCCCGAGCCCCTTGCAGTGGGGGCAGTAGCCCTGCGGGGAATTGAAGGAGAAGGAATGCGGCTGCGGCTCCTGGAGCGACAGGCCGCTTTCCGGGTCCACCAGGTGCTTGGAATAGTGCTGCAGCGCACCGGTTTCGAGGTCGAGGACGGCGACGGAGCCCTTGCCGGCGGACAGGGCGCCAGCGACCGATTCGCGGATCCGCTTCTGGTCGCCCTCCTCCGGTTTCATCCGGTCCACGACAAGTTCGATGAAATGGACCTTGTAGCGGTCCAGGGCCTCAACCTCGTTGAGTTCCCGGATCTCCCCGTCGATCCGCACCTGGACATAGCCCCGGCGGCGGAGCTGGTCGAAGAGTTCGCGGTAATGGCCCTTGCGGCCCCGCACGAGCGGAGCGAGGAGGTAGCATTTCCGCCCGAGGTATTCCTTCATGATCAGGTCCACGATCTGTTCGTCGGTGTAGCGGACCATCTCCCGCCCGGTAGCGGGCGAGTAGGCCCGCGAGCCCTTCGCATATAGAAGTCGCAGGAAATCATAGATTTCCGTGATGGTCCCGACCGTGGAGCGGGGGTTGTTGCCGGTTGTTTTCTGCTCAATGGCGATGATCGGGCTGAGGCCGTGGATGTCCTCCACCTCGGGCTTCTCGAGGATGCCCATGAAATGCTTCGCATAGGTGGACAGCGTGTCCATATAGCGCCGCTGCCCCTCCGCATGGATCGTATCGAAGGCCAGGGAGGACTTGCCGCTGCCGGACAATCCCGTCACCACCACGAACTCGTTCCGCGGGATGTCGATGTCGATATTTTTCAGGTTGTTGGCTTTTGCGCCGCGCACCTCGATGTATTCTCTTGCCATGGTTCCGCAAATTTACGAAAAAAGCGCGTAACTTTGCAGCCATGGTACGGATCAAGGCATTTCCGGTGAACCCCCTGGGGGAGAATACCGTCCTTCTCTGGAAAGAAGGCGGGCGCGCGTGTGTGGTCATCGATCCCGGCATGTTGCGCGGGCGGGAAACGACGGTGGTCATGGACTTCCTCTCCGCGGAGGGGCTCTCCCCCGCCGCCATCCTCCTCACCCATGGCCATTTCGACCACACGTGCGGCGTCGCCGCCCTGCTCGGGAACGGACCGCTGCCGGTGTACATGCACCCGGCGGACCTGCCGCTCGCCCGGCTCGGCGTGGCCCTGAATCCCGGGCTCGCCAACGCCGCCGGCACCCTGTTCGGCACGGAAGCGGAACGGGAGCGCTGGCTCTCCGGGATCCGGCCGGCCGCGGAAACGGCCCCCATCGAGGCCGCCGGCATGACCTTCCGCGTCATCGAGACCCCCGGCCACAGCCCCGGCAGCGTGTGCTATTACCTTGAAGATGAGCACCTTCTATTTGCCGGAGACACCCTCTTCGCCGGTTCCATCGGCCGCAGCGACCTTCCCGGCGGCGATTATGACGACCTGATCCGGAGCATCATGGACAAGCTGATGGGCCTTCCCGGCGAGACGGATGTCATCTGCGGCCATGGCCCCGCCACCTCCATCGGCCGCGAAGCCATGACCAATCCCTTCCTCGTCCCGTTCAATGAACCCGAACCGCAGTGGGAAGACGGGGACCCGCTCCCGCTGGAAGGGATTTAGGGTTTTACGAGACGGATGGGGCCTGTGACGGATTCCCCGTTGAGTTTGAATGAAGTCTTTTTGTCCGGGTAGCCGTTGACGCGCCAGCGGAAACGGTTATCGACGGTGATGGTGTCGGTGGTGCCGTCCGGCCAGGAGATGACAAGGTCGCTGCTGCGGTCCGTTTCGCCGCTCAGTTCGCCGAAAGCGAAGTAAACCGCGCCTTCCCGCGGTCCGAAAGAATAACTTTCGATGTAAAGGCCGCGCAGGATGGCGGCATACGTCCGGGTCTCCGGACTGGGGAAACGGTACGTCTCCCCTTCGAAGGTCGCCGTGACCGTACTTTGCAGCCAGTTCCCAGCTGTCTTTTCATCAAAGCGGTTATGCCCTTCGGCATCAACGACTTCCATTTCCACAATCACCGGGGTGATGTCCCACGTCATCCCGAATCCGCAGCCGGACAGCAGGAGTGCGGCCCCCAGCAGGTACAATACTTTTTTCATGTGTCCTTTTCTTTGATTTCCGCCTTCTTAAATCCCGGTTTCCGGAAATCTTGCATGGCGGCAGGACGGAAAACCGCCGTCAGGGCCTGAATCCCTTCGGTGCCTTGAAGACCATCTCCACGGGGAGGTGGTCTGAGTACTGGTCGGTGAAGGCGTCCACGATGGTGCGGGCGGAGACGACACGGCGGTAGAGGGCCTCGTTGGCATAGAGGAAATCGATGCGGTAGAGGCCGTGGCGGACGCTCGGCTGCATCATGCCGCCGTTCCAGTCGAGGACGACGTCATGGTCGAAGACCTCGCGGAGGTATTCCTGCTCGATGTAGGAGCGGCGGACGCCGTGGCGGCGGAAATAGACGGAATCGGCCGGGGAGACCGAGTTCAGGTCGCCGGTCAGGACCCAGTATTTCGATTTCCGGTAAGCGGGGTTCAGCATCGTCTGCTCGACGGCATGCCGGAGTTCCTCGCGGCGGTAGTCGGGGCCGCTTTTCCCGTCCGGGGACTTATCGTTCTTCGGCGTGGTATGGGTGGCGACGACATCGATGCCGCAGACCCGTACATGCAGGCCTCCGTGCTTATACTCAGGGCCTTCCAGCCGCTGGATCGGGGTGATGGGATACTTCGAGGTAATGAGGACCGGGTGGTCGTCCTGGTAGGCGCCGACGAAGACATAGTCATGCCCCCAGCGGCGGGCAAGCACGGCGAGGCTGTCGGGCAGATAAGCCGGCTGGAAGGAGGGGTTCCGCACGCCGTTGTCATAGTAATCCGAACGGCCCTCGCAGAGGGTGAGGATGTCCGGGGCCTGTTCCCGGACCCACGCGACGAAGTTGTCGTAGTTGTTGGCCTGGTCGCAGACCATGCCGTAGAGGATGTTGTAGTCGATCATCTTCAGGCAGCCCGGGGGCACGTCGCCCTTGCCGGCATAATCCACAGGCTTCCGGGAGGAAACCACCGGCCGCTGGGCCGGGGGCACACCCGCCGGAAGGCGCAGGACCACTTCCAGCGGCAGGTGGTCCGACGCGCTGAAGGTGAACGGATCGCGGATCATCCGGACGCTTTCGACGAGCGCCTCGACGCTGTCGTCGCAGAGGAAATAGTCCGGGCGGCCGCGGCCGTAGGAAAGGCTCGCTTCCATCCGGAGGTTCGGCTTGCCGGCCGAGGTCAGGCCGTAGTCGGCCAGGCCGCCGGGCGCGGCGTGCTCAAGGCGCTCTGCGACGAGGTCGTGCGGCCAGGAGGCCGCCGCGACGCGCATCGCATCAAAACGGGCCGGCGTATGGCGCATGGCGTAAAAGAGCGAATCCGCAGCGGACTGACCGCCCAGCGAACCGGTTAATATCCAATTCTTTTCGGGCTCGAAGGCCGGGTTCCCGACGGTCTGGGCCGCGACCGCAGCCATCTCGGCCACGCGCCGTAACTCCTCCCCGTTCTTGCAGGCAGGGAGTTCCTTGAGCTTCGTCTCCGGTTCCAGCCCCTGGAAGACGACCAGGTTCAGCCCCGCGACGCGGAGATGCATCCCGCCATGGGTATAGAGCGCCCCTCCGGAAAGCTGCTGTACGATTCTCAACGGGTAGCGTGAAGTTACCAGCACGGGGTACGGCCCGTTGCCGGAAGAGACGGCGGTGTAAGGATGCCCCCACTGGGCGGCATACTTCGCCAACTGGGCTGGAAAGGCCTGTTTCTCCGCCGGAAGTTTCTTTCCGTCAGAGGCATACAGGCTCCGCCCCTCGCAGAGCACGAGGATATCCGGCTCCTGCACCCGCACCCAGTTCGCAAACGCTGCATAGTCCTGCCACTGGTCGTACTGCATCCCGTTCCGGATGTTGTATTCGATGATCTTGAGCGATTCCGCATGCAACGCCAAACCTGCGCCTGCAAGCAGAAGGATGGAAAGGAGGAATCGTTTCATGGTACTTGTTCCAGCAAGTGCGAAGATAGGGATTTTTCGTCAGAAACGCCAGCCGATGCCGCCGTGGCCGAAGGTGGCGAGCGGGCCGACGGTGGCCTCGGCGAAGCCGTAGAAGTGGCGGCCGCCGAGCCGGATGCCGACCGGCGTCAGTTCCGGCAGCGGGATGTAAAGCGTGGTCGTGCCGAAACCGAAGCCCACGCCGCTGTACAGGTCAAAAATGCCCCTGGACAGCCATGTGCGGCGCCACGTGACGGAGATGGCTCCGGTAAACCGGCCGTTCTCCCGACCGATCAAATCGCCCTCGCTCAGGTCATAGCGGGGCTTTCCGGCCGGATCCGTCCCGAAAGTGGCATATTGGTACACTTCGTAATTGCTCCACGACAAGCCCGCGGAGACGGCCACCTCCCATTTTTCATTCCGTCGGAAAACCCAGGCAAGGCTCAGGGCCGGGAACCAGGCTCCTGCGGAGCGGGCACGACGCCCCATTTCCGCGAGTTCCGCTTCCCGCGCCGCGGTGGGGAAGACAAAATGGAGTCCTATCTGCTGGTGGAGCGGCGCCGGGCCGCCCCCGATTTCCAGGGCATGGCGCCAGGGCGGAGCGACGGCTGTCGTATCGCCCTGCCCCCGGGCCGGCAAGGCGGCCGCAATCAGTACGGCGGCAAGCACCGTCCAGCGCTTCGTCCTGTCCATCCTATTTCCTCAGTTCGATCAGGATCTCCCGCGGCTGCAGGTCCAGGAACACGGTGTCTTTCGGCACATAGGCCCCCGCCTTGTCCTCAAAGCGGACAAACGGCCCGCGGACATTCCGCAAATACGGTATTTTCACGGACGCACGCCCGTCCGGCCCCGTCGTCCCGACTTCCCGCATCTCTTTCTGCCCTTCCGTTTCCGCCGACAGGATCCGGACGTCGCCGACGGGTTCTCCCGTCTCGACGGAGACCACCGAGAAGGTCAAGGACGCCTCCCCGGAATCAAAGCGCAACGAATCCTGCGGCGAACCGTAGCACGCCTGGAACACGAACAGGGCCCCCGTCAGGGAGCATCCCCGCAGAAGGTTATGCAACCATTTCATAAACAATCCGTCTTGACCGGCCAAATATAGTGGGTTTTCCGAAATTTTGCAAAAGGACGAAATACCGCCGGTCCCGTCATCTCCGTTCCCATCCGCCGGGTTAAATAGGATTCGGGCCGCAAAATGAACCGCAGTATTGTTGCTTTTGGTGTTATTAATTCGTATTTTTGCACGAGTAAAGATCATTTTGACTTATGAATCACTTTTCCCCTTTTGCTGCAGTGGCCCTGCTGGGCGCCCTTCTCTTCGGGACGGGTTGCGACCGCAGCGGCGGTGACGCCCCCCAGGCGGAAGAGACCGTCACCGTCCATCTCAATCTCATTGGGGACTTCAACGTGGAAGTCGACCAGGAACCGCTGACCCGGGCTGAATCATCCGATGACGCCTATGCCATCAACGTTACTTATGAAGACGGGCAATATGCCTACGGTCTCTTCGACAACGTGGCGGACATGACCATCACCCTCTTGTCCAACCACCGGTATACCGTCGAATGCTGCCTTGTCAAGAACGCCAAGAATACGCTGTTCTACGGCCAGGCTTTCAACAACGCCTATACCGGCTATGCCTATCCTTTCCAGACCAGTTCCTCCAACTCCACCCTCGTCAATAACCGTTTCGTTATCGGAAACGGCGTGAAGTTTACCGGTCTGCAAAGCGGCAACGCCCACCTGCACTCTAATTCTTCCCCCTCAACATCGAACTATTCGAAATACGCGCCGGGTGTCAACCGCTTCTATGGCAGGACTTCCGGCTATGAGCCTGTTCCCAACGGCACAATCGACGTCTACTTGAAGCGGGTGGTCTTCGGAGCCCGTTTCGAGGTGGAGGGCCTGCAGGAAGGAAGCCTGAAAATCGAAGCCGGAGACTTTTACACCTCGACGAAATCAGCCAATGGCCTTTGGTCCGAACAGATCTACACCTTCCCTGGCGTCTTTGATGTCTGGAACAATGACCTGCCGCTCGTTTTCAATGTTAAACTAACCTATACCAGCGACCGGGGGCAAGGCTCCGGAACGCTTTGGAACATCACCCAAAACCGTGAGGTCCAGTTCAAACGCAACGTGATGACGACGGTTACCGCCAAGGTGAACCCCGACCTCTCCGGACTGACCTTCGACATCGCGGAAGAGGAAATGGATCCCGACAATGAAATCTACCTCGGCATCAACACCGACGGCCTCATCGACATCATCGTTAACCCCAATAACTAGCCGGCTATGAAAAAGTTCTTTCTTTCCGCATTGATGCTGGCAGGTCTCGCCTGCGGCTGCCAGAAACTCCCCGAGGCGCCGGCTGCGGCCGATGAAATGGATTGCCTTGTCTGCCTCAACCCGGTCGGCGAAATTTCCACCAGTGAAAGCCCTCTGACCCGTGCCGGATCCGGCAATGATATCTACGCCGTTCAGGTTTATAAAAAGAATGGAAGTAGTGAAGACCGTTTCGCCTGCGGCTTTTTTGACGATCCCTCCGAGATGAGACTCTGGCTAAAAACGGGTTCTACGTACAACATCCGCATCGCCATGGTCCGAAATGCCAAACTGCTGATCAGTTGGTACAGTATGGCCAACAACGGAATCGATGCCGGTGCGGCTGGTTCTTATGAATTCTACCATTGCTCTAATGGCTATTATTATACTCCACTTAACCGTTTTTATTACAATAGTAATTCAATTTATTACTACTATTCAGATGCAAATGGAACAACACTGAATTCCAGATCCAGAAGTGGCTGTTATCTTGATAGTATCCGTTACGGCTACCTGAACGACGTCCGCTACCCCACCTGCGATGACTGGTTCTACGCGGAAGTTAACAATTATGCACCAAACGGAGAATGGGAGAACCTGGATGTCGCGCTCAAACGGACCGGATTCGGGCTCAGATACACCTTGGAAGGAGTTACGGACGGAGAAGTAACGGTAACGATTTACAACAGCGACCGCACCTTTGTCCAGAACACGACCACAACGGCCAATTACGAGAGTTCCAGCCAGTTCATTGCCTATTACGATACCTATAGTGCCTGGCAGTATGCCGATAATTATGCCGAGAACGTATCCGTAAGCGTGGTTTGGAAACGAGGCATCGGCATTACGCAGGACCTGGGGACCAAGACCGTCCAGGTCCGGCGCAACAGGATGAACATCGTCAAAATATCCCTCGGGAGTGATGACCGCAATGCCGGGGTCAGCCTGACGACCGAGGCGGAGAGTTCGATGGGCGCCGCAGGCAACCTCATTCCGGTTGAATAAACCAGCTCCATGAAACGGCTGGGAGCCATTTTCCTTGCGGCGGGACTGTTGCTTGTTTCCTGCCGAAATGACGGCGGCGGACTGGTCGCCAGCGGGTGTTTTGCGGCATCCGTCGAAGCCCGGCTGCCCGATATTCCCATCTGGGACGACACGCCGACCCGCGCATCCTCCCAATACACCGTCCGGATCAAGTGGGCGGAAGGCGACCGCCTGTCCGTCCTGAACCTGACCACCGGGAAAGTGCTGGGCGGCGCACTCGTCGCGGCCTCTTCCGGCCCCTCCACCACCTTCTCCGGCCAATTGGACGGCCTGGTGCGGGAAGGGGACTGCATCGTCTATTTTTATCCGGCACAGGACAATGCGACGGAGACCGACCTGACGGCGCTGCACGTCGACATGCGGGAACAATCCGGGACGACCGGCGGTGTTCCCCTCTGCGTCTATTCCATCGCCCGGGCGGATGCGCAATCTTTTGACAATGCCCTTGTTCCCTTCTCCTTCCTGATGAGTTACGTGATGATCGGCCTGTCCGACATCCCCGCCTCCGCCAGCATCCGTCGCGTCACGATCGACAGTGTTACGGAAGCCTTTGACATTTCCGCCAATCAGGACAAGAACGGTCTCAGCATAACCCCGTACGCAGGTTCCATCTCACTCACTCCGGGGCAAACCGCATCGGCCGCAGGCGTCAAAACCGTTTATGCCGCCATCCCGGCATCTGTCGCTGCAGAACGGACACTCACGTTGGAGACATCGCTGACAGCTTTCACGACCGCCTTTACCGGCGCAGCGCTTCAAAACGGATATGCCTACAACACAAACGTTTCCGGCTTCCTGGTCGATGACCTCATTCCGGAAGATCCGCTGGTGAGGGAATACTGTCTGGCCCACTTCGATGCCAATGGAGACGGGCGGCTGACGCGGGTGGAAATCGCGGGCGTGAGCCGATTCCCGGAGCCCTTGCCGGCCGGCATCCGCCGGTTCAATGAAGTGGAATTCTTCTACGGCCTGACGGAATTCCCGTCTTTCTCGAACCAGAAATCACTGGAAGCCGTGACCATTCCCAGGCAGATTACCGCAATCCCTGCAGGCACCTTCAGCGGTTGCAGTTCTCTCGTGAAAGTCTGGCTGCTTCCGCAAGTTCCGCCTACGCTCGGAACAAATGCCTTTGCCGGAACACCTTCCGGCATCATCCTGGTTGCGGACGATGCGGTCGTGCCGGATTACCAGGCGGCTGATGGCTGGAAGAACTATTATAACAATTTCCGCAACTCCTCCAGCCAGAACGATTCCTCGCTGGAAATCGACACCGAGGACGAGAACACGATGGGCGAGGAACGGATCAGCATCATTGTTCAGGGATGAAAAAGCGTCTATCCAATTATCTCCCGCCTTCCTGCCGGATCCGGGCTCTGAACACGGAACTGAATTTCCTGCAGACACTTCCCTCACCGGGGACCGGTGAAGGTGGCGGCGGTGAAATGGAAGAAGGCGGCGAAATCTGAGCCGCCTTTTTTCATTCCTGTTCGCCATTATCGCGCCTATTCGCTGACGCAACGCACCAGGCAACCGCCCGCCCGACCACCCTGGCCGTTAACGCTGTAGCCACCCGCATGGAAATAAAGATAGGATGATGTGCCGTCGGAGGCCGAACCCGTCCAGTAATAGCCTTCAACTCCCCGGTCGCAAGCTTTGCCGTCTGAGATGTTCAGCCGTCCGCCGGCCGACAGGAAAAGAACGGTCGCGACCCCGGAAGCGTCAGTAGCCGGAACGGCATATCCATGGATACCTTCCTGTTCCGTCCACTGCGCCCCGTCGGAATCCATGAGCGTCCGGAACTCATAAGCCGTCGGCACCCGCCAGCCGGCGGGGCATGGGTCGTAGGTTCCGTTCTTGACCGGATTCTCCTCCGTGCCCGAATTCCAATAGCCGTCACTTCCTTCAAGGATCCAGTCATAATTGAAACGGCTCCCCTCTCCGCTCAGGAAGAAAGCCCCCGCGGGTGCATCCTCGTTCCGCCCAGTCCAGATGGATTGGACCTCTGATGCGGAAATATCGTTGAAATGATCATCCCGATACCCCACGCCACTCTTACGACCCCATTGGTACAACTGGCCGAAGGGATAGTCCGTTTCATGGAAACCGCAGTTTACCTCTGCCCAGATGCATTCCCCGACCAAAAAGCCCATACCGCGTCCATTCCCTTGTGCATCAATGTATTCCACTCCACCGGAAGAACTCCGCCCTTCCTGGCTGACCCGGATGGTCTGCAAGAACTCATACCCTTCGCTTTTCACCACGATCTCCGCCGTGCGCGCCGCGCCCGGGTTCGTCCCTGCCGTCACGGTCATTTCGAACCGGCCAACCAGGCCTGTCACAGGCCGTATGGCCAGCCATCCCACGTCCGTTACCGCTTCCCAGGTACAATTTGCCTGGACATAAAGCCGCTTCTCCGCTTTCCGGTACCCGAAAACCAGCTCCGGATCGGATATCTCGATTTCCGGGATGAAGGCGGCCTGGGTGATCCGCAGGGATGACGGTCCGTTTTCATGTTCAAAAGTCAGGACAGCCGAACGGGAAGAAACCGACGTATTGGCCGACAAACGGATCTGCAGGGTGGCATCTCCATCGAAACGGAGCTGCCAGGGATCAATGGTCACCCACTTCTCCGGGCATGTGACTGTCCAGGCCGTATTGGAAAGCACTTCCAGTTGAAATGAACCCGCATCACAGCCGACGGAATATTCCGTTTCCGGCAGGCGGACGTACGGAATCTCCTCCGGTGTCGGCGAAAACGGTTCCCGGCACGCCGGCAAAAGAAGCGCCAGCAGGACGGCGAGGAGTCCCTGACGGGAGATTGAGCGTAAAATGGAAATAACTGATTGATAACGAATTATGCGTTTTGGGGTGTGTAAATAACGCACCCTAAAACATATAACAGACTGACTATCAGTTATTTCCATTTTGCGCAACCTCGCGTTCCCCGGAACCGAACGGATATTACTGGAGCTTCGCGATATACACCGAGGTCGGGGCCATCGTGAGGATGTCGCCGCGGCCGGTGGCGCGGAGGGAGACCTTGCCGTAGGAAAGGGTGGGGGCGAGGGTCGTGCCACGCGCGAGGCCGGGCGTCGCAGGAACGACGACGGTCTGCTTGGCGGCGGTCGGGTTCAGCGCCACGATCCAGGTCTCCTTCCCGTCGCTGCGGGTATAGACCATCGGGTAGGGCTTGGCCTCATTGAAAAGGGGAATGAACTGACTGTCAGCCCAGAAGGCCGGCGTGGCCTTGCGGAGGGCGATCAGCGAGCGGGTCCAGTTGAGGAGCGATGCGGGGTCATTCTCCTGGCTTTCGACCGTGATGGCGCCGGGAGCCGTCGGATTCGGCGCACCCGCCGCCTTCCATTCCAGATAGGCCGGATAGGAGGTCGCCGGGGTCCATTCGGGGCAGACCGGGAGGTAGATCTTCGACGGGTCGCAGGTGCTGAAGCCCGCATTGACGGAGCCGTCCCACTGCATCGGGGTCCGGCCGCCCGCCCGCTCCTTGGTGTTGTGGTTCGCGCCTTCCACGTTGGGGAGGGCGACCAGCGAGCGGATGCCGATTTCGTCGCCGTAGTAGAGGATCGGGAGCGGCGTCGTCAGCACCCAGGAGAGCATCACGCGGAGCTGGTCGGGGGAATTGCGGTCGCCGGTATTGAGGCGGAGGTGGTCATGGTTGCCGGTGAGGGTGGCGAAATAGCCCCAGTCCTTCGTCCATTCGACCGCGGCGGTATAATAATCATAATAGAGTTTCAGGGCCTTCGCGGGCGTGACCGTCCGGTCCACCTTGTCCTCCGGCCAGGGGTTGCCGTACAGGTCCATGGTCGAGGGCTGGCAGCCGTTGAGGCTGAAATAGACGCCGCCGTTGGCCTGGTGCTTCCGGTCGAAGTACAGGAGCCGGTTGGTGGAGCCGGTGCCGTTGAGGTACATGTCCACGTTGAAGCCGGCCGCCAGGCAGTACTTCGGGTCGTTCCATTCGGCCATGAGGACATGGTCGGGGTAGTTGGCGTCGGACCATTCCCGCATCTCGCGCCAGAGCTTCACAATCTCCTTCTTGTCCCTGTCGTTCTTGACGAGGCTCGCGGCCATGTCCACGCGGAAGCCGTCCACACCCTTCTCATACCAGAAAGCCATGATGTTCTTGAGTTCCTGGCGGACGGCACGGGGGCCGGGGGCGTCCACGGACTGCTCCCACGGATGGTTCGGGTCCGGGTTGGCGTAGCCGTAGTTGAGGGCGGGCTGGCAGGCGTAGAAGTTCTTGTTATAGTACTTGGCGCGCGGGTATTCGCTCTTCATCCACTTGCCGCGCGTATTCTGCATGTAGTTCGGGTCCTTCAGCATCTCCTCCAGGTCCTTCTCGGCCTTGGCGTCCGGCAGGCGGTCGCTCCAGATGAAGTAGTCGGAGTAGCGAAGGTTCGTGTCCTCGGCGCTCTGCAGGAACCACGGGTGCTTGTCGGAGGTATGGCCCGCCACGAGGTCGAGCAGCACCTTGATGCCGCGCTCATGGCACTTCTGCACCAGTTCGACCAGGTCGTTGTTGGTCCCGAAGCGGGGGTCGATGCGGTAGAAGTCCAGGATGTCGTAGCCGCCGTCGATCCAGCCGGAGACGAACACGGGATTGAACCAGATGGCGGTCACGCCGAGGCTCTGGATGTAGTCGAGCTTGGAGATGACCCCGGGGATGTCCCCGATGCCGTTGCCGTCGGAATCCTTGAAGGAAGACGGATAGATCTGGTAGATCACCGCATTCTGCAGCCATTCGGGGCCTTTCTTCCAGGTCTGTTCGAAAGAGCCCGGCTTCGGCTGGGCGGAAAGGGAAAGGAGGGCGGCGCATCCCAGCGCCAGGAGGGTCAGCATTTTCTTCATGATAGGGCCAGTCTGTTTAGCAAATGCAAAGATAGGTTTTTCGGACAAAAAAACAACCCCCTCGGAGGAGGGGGCTGCGGTGGATCGGGCGACCTGCAGGCTACAGGTTCGGATTCTCCTTCTTCCAGTCGGCAACGGCGGGGATGATGCCGAGGGCGATGATCTCGTCGCGCATCTTGCAGAGGTGCTCGTAGGAGGCCTGGAGGGCCGCCAGCTCGGCAGCGGTGCCTTCCGGCTCCACAAAGTGGACACCCGTCGCGTCGATGACGGTCGGCATGGCCATCATGACATTCTGGAACTTGGCGTCGTTGACATAGGTGCCGGCCGGCCAGGTGAACTTCTCGCCGCCCATCGAGGCCTCGATCATCTTGACGGCGTTGTAAGCCGGGCTCTGAAAGGAGCTGCGGCCGCGGAGCTTGATGATGTTGCTGCCGCCCTGGATGGTATTGTGCTTGATCTCAGCGAACTTCTCTTCGCTGAGGCCCATCTCGGCGAGGGGCTTGCCGTCGATCTTGACCTGGGAAGCGAAAACCGCCATGGCCTCGCCGTGACCGCCGTAGGTGTGGGCGCCGGTCACCTTGCACTGCTGGACGCCGAACTCCTGCGCCAGGGCCTCCTGCAGACGGGTGCTGTCGAGGGCGGCGAGGGAGGTGAGCTGCTCCGGCTTCAGGCCGGAATGGATCAGCGCGGTGAGCGCGGTCACATCGGCCGGGTTGAAGATCACGACGACGTGCTTGACGTCCGGGCAGTACTTGCGGATGTTGTCACCGAACTCGGCGGCGATCTGGCAGTTGCCCTTCAGGAGGTCTTCGCGGGTCATCCCTTCCTTGCGCGGCGCACCGCCGGAGGAGATGATGTATCTGGCATCCTTGAACGCGACGGCGGGATCGATGGTGGCCGTGATGTTCATGCCCGGGAACGCGCAGTGGTCCATCTCGGCGAGGACGCCCTTGAGACCGGGCTCGAAAATGTCGTACAGGCAGATGTTGGGGGTCAGGCGGAGCATCGCGGCCGTCTGGGCCATGTTGGAGCCGATCATCCCGGCGGCGCCGACGATGACAAGCTTCTCTTCAGTCAGGAACTTCATAACGTTATCTGTTGTTTTAAAAACGGTTTCAGCGCAAAAAGCGTTGCAAAGATAACAAAAATCATTATCTTTGCAGCGTTAATTGTGACGAATTTGTATGGAACCTCCCAGTTGTGACATAGCTGGTAAACAAGTTCTGGTGGCCTCCGCGTCGGACGACCCCCTGTTGCGAAACATATACATACGCGTTGCCTGACCTCCCGTGCGGGAGTGCCGGGCGGTTTCCGTACACCGTCCAAACCAATTGATAATGGCACTTTATTTAAGGAAAGAACTGGAAAACGAAGCCGAAATCGGCGTTTGGGAGATCACCGAGACCGAAGAGGAGCTCAAGGAACTCAGCATGACCCCCACGGACGAGATGGAGGAGATCTCCTTCATCCGCAGCGAGTCCCTGCGCAAGCAGCGGCTCGCCGTACGCGCGCTCCTCAACACCCTCTTTGACGACAAGGTCTATCTCAGCCACCACGACAACGGCAAGCCCTACATCGAAAACGACGCGATCAACATCTCCATCACCCATACCGAGCGTTTCGTCGCCGTCATCCTCCACAAGGAGGAGAATGTCGGCATCGACATCGAATCCCTCGACCGGGACTTCTCCGTCGTGGAGAAGAAGGCCCTCTCCGAGGACGAGATCGACGACCTCGAGGACGAGAAGCGCAACGAGCAGCTCGCCATCTACTGGTGCGCCAAGGAGGCGATCTTCAAACTGCTCTCCGTGTACAACCTCGATTTCGCGGAACAAATTGAGATCGAGCGCTTCCGCCCGCGGGGCGAAGGCGAGCTCGAGGCCACCTTCGTGAACGAGGACGGGGACGAGGAGGAATTCGACCTGGAGTACATGACTTTCGACCGTCATGTCCTCGTCTGGGTCGTCGGATAGGCGTTTGTTGAAAACCCGCTTACGGAAGAAACAGATTTGTTCTTATTTAGAATCATTCCAAATTAAAACATTTTGGAACTGCCTGTTAATTAGCCAATTAACAGGCTTTTTTGGCGTTTGTTGAAAACTTTTCTTCGAAAAAACCGTACAACCTGTTGCCGAATGGACTATCTTTGCTCCCGGAGTCCGGCCCGTCCGGTCCCCTGAAACGGAACCAAGCAACATTTGTACAGACATAAACCCTGACAACCGGTCTTCGCGGCCGGCGCTGTCAACAACGCCCCCTGATATGGTCAAGCGAGTACTGAAACGCGACGGAAGACACGTCGAATTCAACAATCAGAAAATCGTCGCCGCCATCCTGAAAGCCATGGATGTGACGGAAAACGGAGAGGATATCGTCCTCGCCGCCCAAATCGCCCACGCGATTTCCTGCATCGACAAGGAGGAAATGTCCGTGGAAGAGATCCAGGACGTCGTCGAGAACGAACTGATGAACAGCCCCCGCAAGGAGGTCGCCAAGGAATACATCCGCTACCGCAACAAGCGCAACATGGCCCGCAAGGCCAAGAGCACGGAGATCTTCCAGACCATCATCGACGCGCAGGCCAACGACATCACCCGGGAGAACGCCAACATGAACGCCGACACTCCGGCGGGCATGATGATGAAGTTCGCCTCCGAGGCGACCAAGAGCTATGTGGACGAGTGCCTCCTCTCCGACGATGTCCGCGACGCCGTGGCGAAGAACTACATCCATATCCACGACAAGGACTATTATCCGACCAAATCCCTGACCTGCATCCAGCACCCGCTGGACCTCATCCTCGAGCACGGCCTCCGCGCCGGCCACGGCGAGTCCCGCCCGGCCAAGCGCATCGAGACGGCCTCCGTCCTCGCCTGCATCTCCATGGAGACGGTGCAGAACGAGATGCACGGCGGCCAGGCCATCCCGGCCTTCGACTTCTACCTCGCCCCGTTCGTCCGCAAGACCTTCGATGAAGAGGTGGACCAGGTCAGCGAACTGTTCAACGTGGACTACAGCGAGCTCAAGGGTGTCAGGATCGACGACTACATCAAGCGCGACCTCATCGGCCTCCAGGGCCGCGACCGCGCCCTCCAGCATGCCATCAACCAGACCGTCGGCCGCGTCCATCAGGCGATGGAGGCGTTCGTCCACAACATGAACACCATCCACAGCCGCGGCGGCAACCAGGTCGTCTTCTCCTCCATCAACTACGGCACCGACACTTCCGCAGAGGGCCGCTGCATCATCCGGGAGATCCTCAACACGACCTACGAGGGCGTCGGAAACGGCTCCACCGCCATCTTCCCGATCCAGATCTGGAAGAAGAAGCGGGGCGTCTCCTACCTCCCCGGCGACCGGAACTACGACCTGTACAAGTTCGCCTGCAAGGTGTCCGCCCGCCGGTTCTTCCCGAACTTCCTCAACCTGGACGCCACCTACAACCAGGATTCCGCCTGGCATGAGGACGATCCCAAGCGCTATATCCACGAAGTGGCCACGATGGGCTGCCGGACCCGCGTCTATGGCAACAAGTTCGGCCCCAAGACCTCCATCGGCCGCGGCAACCTCAGCTTCACGACCATCAACATCGTCAAGCTGGCCATCGAGGCGATGCTCGCCGAGGAGAACAGGGACCTGCGGCTCAAGCTCTTCTTCCAGAAGCTGGACTGGGCGCTCGACATTGCCGCGAAGCAGCTCAACGAGCGTTTCGATTTCCAGAAGACCGCGCTCAAGAAGCAGTTCCCGCTCCTGATGAACGGGCTCTGGCTCGGCAGCGACAAGCTGGATGAGAATGATCCCATCGAACCCGTCCTCAACCAGGGCACCCTGTCCATCGGCTTCATCGGCCTCGCCGAATGCCTCATCGCCCTGATCGGCAAGCACCATGGCGAGAGCGAGGAGGCGCAGGAGCTCGGCCTGCGGATCATCTCCCACATGGCGGAGAAGATCAACGGCTTCGCGGAGACCTACCAGCACAACTTCACCTTCCTGGCCACCCCGGCGGAAGGCCTCTCCGGCAAGTTCACCAAGCGCGACAAGAAGACCTTCGGCATCCTCCCGGGCATCACGGACAAGGACTACTACACCAACTCCAGCCACATCCCGGTCTATTACCACTGCTCCCCCGAGCACAAGGCCAAAATCGAAGGCCCGTACCACAAGTACGAGAACGCCGGCCACATCTTCTATGTCGAGATCGACGGCGACGCCACCCACAACCCCGAGGCCATCATGCAGATCGTGGACCTGATGGACAAGTACGACATCGGCTACGGTTCCGTCAACCACAACCGCAACCGCTGCCTCGACTGCGGCTTCGAGAACGCCGACGACAACCTCCGGGAGTGCCCGCACTGCCACGGCCACCACATCGACACCCTCCAGCGCATCACCGGCTACCTCGTCGGCACGACCAACCGCTGGAACTCGGGCAAACTGGCCGAACTCCACGACCGGGTGGTGCATGAATGATCCCGGAAGAAGGGTGTCTGTTTTCTGACCTGTGCCACCCTCGGCTGCATAAGAGGGAGGGGCCCTTTAGGGAGGGGTCGCGCAGCGACGGTCAGAAAACAGACACCCTTCTTCCTGCCAATCCATTGAGCAGATGCAGATCAGGGTCCTGAAGATCTTGGAACAGACGATGGCGGACGGGCCTGGATTCCGGACGTCCATCTACTGTGCGGGGTGCCGGCATGCCTGCAAGGGGTGCCACAACCCGCAGTCGTGGGATTTCAATGCGGGGCACTGGATGGAGGTGGATGCGATCCTGGACCAGATCAAGGCCGATTCCATGTCCAACGTCAGTTTTTCCGGCGGCGACCCCTTCTACCAGGTCGAGGCCTTCACGGAACTGGCCCGCCGCATCAAGGAGGAGACCGGCAAGACCATCTGGTGCTGGACCGGATTCACGCTGGAGGAAATCCAGGCTTCGGAGCAGCTCTCGATGATGCTTCCCTATCTGGACGTCCTGGTGGACGGTCCTTTCATCCTCGAGCAGCGCGACACCACCCTCCTTTTCCGGGGGAGCCCCAACCAGCGCATCATCTACCTCCACGGGGCGCCGCCCGAGGATGTCATCCCCGGTACGGTGCCGCTTGAACCCCTCCGCTGATGATCACCCGCCCCAACGTCAAGATCAACCTCGGCCTCCACGTCCTGCGGAAACGGGAGGACGGTTATCATGACCTGGAAACGCTGTTCGTCCCCTGCTTCTCGTTCTGCGACACCCTGGAAATCATCCGTGGGGACGACTGGAGCCGGACATCCGCAGTCCTGTTTGAAAAATACGGGGAGTCCCGCATCGCCCAGGCGGTTTCACCGGACGGGAAGCTGATGGTCACCATCGCCCGTGCGGAAGGCGTGGACTGGGACCCGCAGAAAGACTTGACCGTCAAGGCCTACCATCTTCTTGGCGCCGACTATGACCTCCCGCCGGTCAAGATCTTCCTCGAAAAGCGCGCTCCGGTCGGTGCCGGCCTTGGCGGCGGATCCGCCGATGCGGCCTTCGCCCTCCGGATGCTCTCCGAACTCGCCGGCCTCGGCCTCTCCGATGACGCCCTGGCCGCTTACGCCGCCCGGCTCGGCAGCGACTGCGCCTTCTTCATTTACAACCGCCCGATGCTCGGCACCGGCCGCGGGGAGATCCTCTCCCCCGCCCCCGCCGGCCTCCCGGCATTCGTCTCCGGGGCATGCGCCGGCGACGACGGAAACGCCCTGCGGATCGAACTCGTCATCCCGGAAGGCATTGCCGTATCGACGGCCGATGCTTACAGGGGCATCGTCCCCCGTATCCCGGCCCACCCGCTTTCCGAAATCCTCTCCCGCCCCGTCGACGAGTGGAAGCAACTGCTTGTCAATGACTTTGAAGAGACCGTCTTCGCCAAGCACCCTTCCCTTGCCGCCTGCAAGGAAAGCCTTTACGCCCGTGGCGCCCGCTATGCCGCCATGTCCGGCAGCGGGTCCGCCCTTTTCGGCCTCTTCTGAAACCGTCTCCCCCGCCCGCATCAGTTTCCGACCGTAAGGCCGGAGATGTAACCATGGATGGGAATGGGCGTTACTACGCCATCCGCCCAGAGGATACAGGAAGGCCCGGACAAGGCGACGTAATACCGGGTACCGCTTTCTCCGACATCGGGGACCAGGCAGGCGCAGGCGGGCGTATAAAGCCGGTATCGCCCGATCGGGGTCCAGGTCTGCGCATCTTTTCCGATTACAAGGCCGTCCGGCGGCGAGAGGACATAGGCCATGGTCCCGGGGCCGGAAGAAGCGACGGAAGAAGGCGATGCCGCCGGCGCGAGGACGGAGAAGGCGCGGAGCGGAAGCACTTCGCTGTAGAGAACGCCCGAGCGGGTCCAAAGGAGGAATTCATCGGGGCCGTCGGGATAATGGTACCATCCCCGGACGGCCATATCGCCGCCGAAAGGGACGAGCGTGCATTTGCGCGCCACCGGAGCGAGGCGGGGTTCACCGGCGAGCTGGACCGAGGAATCCCCCGACACGAGAAAGGGGCGGCCGGATGCCCCGGTGCGCCTTTCCACCCGGTATAGAACGCCGTCGTACAGCCGCTGATCCAGGATTTCGGCCGTCGCCGGGGCGGTTTGGACGGGCTCCGGGGTTCCATCCCGGACCAGGAACGGCGCCGGCCCCGGTTCGCAGTAGGAGAAACAGACCTGCCCGCCTTCGACATAGAGCGGACCGTCCTGGACCCGGGTGCGGCAGCCGGCCGCAGCCGGGGCGCCGCCCGGGAGCAAGACCCCGGATGGCCGGCCCAGAACAACCTCACCGTCAATCCGATATGCAAAACCTTCTCCGGACCGGTCTTCCCCGAGGGTATGGATATGGCCGTCGATGACGAGGAAGCCCCGGATGGCCTCCCGGCCGGGATAGCGGAAGAGTTCCACGCCGTCCCGCCGGATGACCGTTTCCGTATCCGTGGCGTAATCGGTATATAAATGGCCGCCGACCGCCCGGTGCATGTCGGGGTCGGGGCTGATTTCGAATTCCGGGCCCGCATCCAGTGTCAGGACCCTATCCTTGCCGGAAAAAAGGACAAGGCGGCAGGCGGCGGTGCCGTAGGCCGTATCCCGCTCCCAGTCATAGGAAGCGGGGAATTCGACGGCAGTGAGCCAGACCGCAGGCCCGGTACCGGCAGGCCGGCGGCCCGGCCGGTTCGCGCCGTCGAGGGGCCGGCGCGGCTGCCCGAACGGATGGTCCAGGCCGAAAGGATGGCAGGCGGCGAGAAGGCCGCCGCAAAGCAGGCAGGCGGCGAGGCGCCGCAGGAAAGGGAAAAACATCCGCATGTGTTTTTTTGCGGAAAACTAAGAAAAAACCCGGGACCGGCGGATGCCGGCTCCGGGTATTTCACCACATTTTTCCGTTTGCGGGGGTTCTTTTCCGTTTTTTACCATCCGAAACGGAGACCGACCTCCATCCCGGCCATCAGCGGCTGCTGGGTGCGGATGCTCTTGGACTGCCTGCACGGGAACCAGTAGCGGATGCTCGGATCGGCATAAATGCCGAGGTGCGGCGTCACGGCGAATTCCACGCCAAGGCCGAGGGCGGCGGACACCTGCACACCCCGTATCGGCTTGGACCACAGCAGGTTCTCCGCAGCCTGGATCCGGTATTTGTCGGAGAGGCAGCGTTCGACGGTGCCGCCGACAAAGGAATAGCAGCGGATCCGTTCGCCGTCCATGAGATGGTAGCGCAGGTTCAGCGGGATGCCGATGTACTGCTGGACATTGTCCACTTCGCCGGAAACGCTCCTGACCTCCGTTCCGGAGACGGCGTCGATTTCGACGAAGCGGCCGGTGAACGTCCGGGAGAGGCTGGTATAGGTCAAACCGGTCGAAACGGACCAGCGAGGGGCGAAACGGTAACCGACGCCGACGCCGAAGGTCACGGGAATGCCATAATAGCGGTTGGTTCCTTCCACGATGCCGGTCTGCGGCTTGGGACTCGACCGCATATAGCTGGTGCGGGTCGAAGAGGGATTGCCGTTCGTCTGGATATTGCCGCCAGCCATGAAATCGAACTTCCGGCTGCGGGTGCGGTTCATCTCCTCATAGGCCAGGGCATTGAACGCCGCTTCGTCGGAAGAATAGGAAGACCCGGACGAACGGTCGGGGACGGAAGACGGTCTCACGCTTCCGGCCGCATCCGTTTCCGGGACGGGGGCTTCCGTGGCAGGGGCTTCCTGACCAGAAAGATCCCCGGTCCCCTCCTCCTGCACGCGGACAGGAGCGGAGGCATCCGCCAACAGGCGGTCCTTCAAGACGATATCCTGCGGAGACACCAGCCCGGGAACCTGGAGGGCAGGCTCGGCCCGGGCGATGACCACGTCGAAACGGTCCGGCCCTGCCTGGCCGCTCCGGGGCAGCGCAAGGAAGACGCCCAGGGCGACGGCCGCCGCGGCCGGAACCGCGACCCGGGCGACCCGCCACCAGAAGGGGACGACCTTGGGCGCGGCAGCCTTGTCCAGCTCCGCGGAAACGGCATCCCAAACACGGGAAGGCACGGCCTCCTCCGCATCCAGCATCACCTTTCTGATATGTTCATCCCAATCTTGCATCTTACCTTATTCCTTTCATCAATTCCTGCAACCTGATGCGGGCCCTTTGCAATTTCGACCGCGACGTGGCTTCTTCCATCCCGAGGGCCTCCGCGATTTCCTTGTGGGAGTACCCTTCGATGACATAGAGGTTGAAGACCGTCCGGAGACCTTCCGGCAGCGACGCGATCAGCTTCATCAGTTCCCGGTAGCCGAGGGTCTCCACCGCCGACGGCGCCTCGCTGGAGAGGCTGCGTGCGGCATCGATGTCGTCGCTTCCGGCGAGTGCATCGTTCTTCCTCAGCTGCATCAGGGCAGTATTGACAAAGAGCCTGCGGGCCCAACCTTCGAAGGACCCCTTTCCCGCATAGCTGTCGAGCCGGGAAAAGAGGGTGATAAAACCCTCCTGAAGGACATCCTCCGCCGCTTCCCGATTCCCCATATAGCGGATGCAAAGGGGAAACATCTTCGGCGAGAGGCGGTCGAAAAGCCTTTTCTGGGCCTTTCTGTCGCCCTTCCGGCATCCGTCCAGGAGAATATCCCAGTCCGTGATGCCCCCGGCGCCGTCCGTCTCTGCGGCCCACATAATAAGATGCAATTCCCGATCAAAACGTTTCATCTGTCCCGGAAATTATTCTTATCTCCACAAATTTCGCAAATTTTTCTCGGATTTGTACTATTTTTGTAAAACACCACGCAACGCTTTTATTGCATCGGAATGAAAAGATTGTCCACCGTCATCCTCGCGTTTGCGCTCTTCGGGGGCGTCCTCGTCGCCCAAAGGGCGGAAAACCGGCTGATTGACGCCGTATCTTCCTATAACAACGGAGATTTCGCCCGTTCCCGGGCCATGTTGAAAATCCTGGTCCAGGCGGAGCCCGGTAATGACGCGGCTTATTATTACCTCGGCCTCTGCGAGGCGGCCCTGAACCAGACCGACGAAGCCGTCGTCCACCTCAAGCGGGCGACCGAACTGGACCCGAAGAACTACTGGTACCGCCAGCGGCTCGCCGACATCTACCAGCTCAAGGGGGAATACGGCCTGGTCATCGAGATGGATGAACAGCTGCTCAAGGACTTCCCCGACAAGATCGACATCCATTACGACCTGGTCAACCTCTATCTCCAGTCCCAGCAGTACGAGAAGGCGCTCGCCTCCCTCGATGCCGTCGAACTGGTCGCGGGGCCTTCCGAGCAGGTCACCCGGATGCGCTACGAGGTCCTGCGCACCCTCCACCGCGACGACGAGGCCCTCGCCGCCCTCGAGGACTTCAACCGGCGATACGCCTCCGTCCCGATCCTGTCGACCATCGGCGATTTCTACCTCTCCGAATTCCGCGACTCCCTTGCCCTCGCGAGCTATGAGGAAGCGCTCGGCCTGCAGAGCGACTATGTTCCCGCCCTGCTCGGCAAATCGGAGGTGTACCGCACCCGGCGGCAGTATCCCGCCTATTTCGAGACCCTCCGCACCTTTGTCGGCAGCCCGACCGTCCCGGCCGAATCGAAGAGCATGTACCTGTCCAACGTCACCCGCTCCCTGGATCCGGCCTTCGTCCGCCGCTATCTCCCGGAGTTCGACGGACTCCTTGAAGGCGCCCTCGCCTGCCATCCCGCAGACAGCACCCTCCTGCAGACGGCCGGTTTCTATTATTATGCCACCAACCGCAAGGAGGAAGCCCGCGGCTTCTTTGAAAAGAACCTCTCCAGCCATCCGGGGAGCCTTTCCGCCACCGCCTCCTATGTCGAGGCCCTCGCCTATCTCGAAGACTGGCAGGCCCTGAAAGAACAGACGGAAAAGGCCATGGGATCCTTCCCGGAGGAGAGCGCCTTCCTGGAATACAACAGTATGGCCGCCTTCAACCTCAAGGACTACGAGACGGTCATCCGGAATGCCGAAACCATCCTGCTGCGGCATCCGGGCGACTCCGCGCGGGCCCTTCGCGCCTGGTCCACCATCGGGGACATGCAGCATTCCCTCGGCCGGGAGAAAGAATCCTTCAAGGCCTATGACAAAGCCCTGAAAATCAACAAGGACTATGCGCCCGTCCTCAACAATTACGCCTGGTATCTCTGCCAGGGCGGGAAACGGCTGAAAAAAGCCGCGCAGATGAGCCGGAAGACCATCGAGAGCGAACCGGACAACGCGACCTACCTCGACACCTATGGCTGGATCCTCCACCTGCAGGGGAAAGACGCCGAGGCGAAACCCGTCTTCAAGCATGCCATGCTCTATGGCGGGAAGGAAAGCCCGGTGATGCTCGCCCACTATGCGGAAGTCCTCTATAAACTGAAGGAATACGACCTGGCCAAGCACTACTGGATGCAGGCCATCAAGATCAACAACGGAGAGGTGGTCAACCTCGAAGAAAAGGTGCGGAAGAAACTGGAAGCCGTCGGAAAATGGTGAGGATCAGGCATATCGTTTCCCTGCTGCTCCTGCTGCTCCCCCTCTGCGCCCCGGCACAGAACACCCGGAAGCAGGAGAACCGCAAGGCCGTCCTCCAGCGGGAGATCGAGGAGATCAACCGCCAGTTGAAGGCCAACGCGAAAAACAGTTCGCGCGCCCTGTCCGACCTCCAGCTCGTGCAGAAAAAAATCGCCAACCGGAAAGAGCTCATCGCCGAGAGCGAAAAGGACATCCGGGCGCTCGGTGACTCCATCCGCGTATTCCAGAAGGAAATCGACCGGGAGCAGGCACGGCTCGACACGCTGAACCTCTATTTCAACCGGCTGGTCCGGAGCGCCTATAAAAACCGTGACAACCGCCTCTGGTACATGTATATTCTCGCCAGCGAGAACCTCGGGCAGGGCTTCCGCCGCTTCTCCTACCTGCGCGGACTTTCCAAGGAAATGAGCCGCCAGGCCACCCAGGTCCGCAGTCTCACCGAAGAACTGTCCCGGCAGCGCGATTCCCTCTCGAAGATGAAACGGGAGGCAGAGGGCATCCGGCTCACGCGGGTCAAGGACATGCAGAGCCTGCAGGTTGAAGAGGGCGAATCCCAGAACCTCGTCAACCGGCTCAACAAGGACCGGAAGAAATACCAGCAGGAACTCGAGCGGAAGAACCGGGAAATCGACGCCCTCAACCGGGAAATCGCGGTAATCATCCGGAAGGCGACCGCCGCGCCGAAGAAAGGGGACGGGAAGACGCAGACCGGGAAGGCAGCCGGCGGAAAGAAGACCAGCACCGAAGTCGATACGAAGCTCAGCGGACAGTTCGCCGCCAACAAGGGCCGGCTCCCCTGGCCGGTCGCCGGCACGGTCGTCGAGTCTTTCGGGCAGCATTACCATCCCGTATTCAAGAACGTCAAGCTCCCCTTCAACAACGGGGTTACCCTCGCCACGTCCGCCGGAGCGCCGGTCCAGGCCGTCTTTGACGGCGTCGTGACGCAGATCGTCATGATGCCGGGCTACAACCAGTGCGTGCTGGTCCGGCACGGGGAATACTTCACCTTCTACTGCAAACTGCGGAACGTCACCGTCAAGGCCGGCGACAAGGTCAAGACCGGCGACCGGCTCGGCGCCGTGGACACCATCGGCGGGGAGAACCAGTTCCACTTCCAGCTCTGGTCCGGCCGGCAGCCCCAGAATCCGGAGCTCTGGCTGCGCCGATAGGCAAAAAAATTCGCCACATTTTTCCGTTTCCGACGGTCCGTCCCGCCGCTTTTCCCGATGTTTGCGCGAAAACCGTAAACCGCGCAAAACATGCTCGTCAATGTCAACGGGGCCAAATGCGTCGGCATCGACGCCGTGCCCGTCACCGTGGAAGTGGAAGTAACCGGAGGCATCGGCCTCCACCTCGTCGGCCTGGCCGACACCGCCGTCCGGGAAAGCCTGCTCCGGACCGTCACGGCCCTGCAGGCCAAGGGATTCCGCATTCCCGGCAAGAAAATCGTCATCAACCTCGCCCCCGCCGACCTGCACAAACAGGGCAGCGGCTATGACCTTCCGATCGCCCTCGGCATCATCGCCGCCTCGGAGCAGCGGAACCTGCCCGGACTGGAGAAGTACCTGATCATGGGGGAATTGGGCCTGGACGGCAGCATCCGGACGGTGGCCGGCGCCCTGCCGATGGTCGAGATGGCCGTCCGGGAGGGGCGCTCCGGCTGCATCCTGCCCGAGCAGTCCGCCCTCGAGGCGGTCGACTGGCAGGAAGCCGCCGTCTTCGGCGTCCGGACGCTGGACGACGTCCTCCGCATCCTGGAAGAGGAGGAAGACCCGTCCGACCTGCTCATCTGGAACACGGCCGCCTACCGGGAAGCACAGCGGGCGGAAGCGGCCGGGGGCGAACCGACGGATTACATGGACTTCGCGGACATCCTCGGCCAGGAAAGCGCGAAACGCGGTGTCGAAATCGCCGCGGCGGGCGGCCACAACCTGCTTTTCCTCGGCAGCCCGGGCTCCGGGAAAAGTTCGATGGCCAAGGCCGTCGCCGGTATCCTGCCGCCCATGACGCGGGCGGAAGCGCTGGTCACCTCGAAGGTCTATTCGGTCGCGGGACGGAGCAGCGGGCAACTCGGCCTCCTGCGGCGGCGCCCCTTCCGCGCCCCGCACATTTCCGCCTCCAAGGCCGCCATCCTCGGCGGCGGCAGCGGCGAGAACATCCTCCCCGGGGAGGTCTCCCTCGCCTCGGGCGGCGTGCTCTTTGCCGACGAGTTCTGCGAGGCGCCGAAAGCCACGCTGGAGGCCCTCCGGGGGCCGTTGGAGGACCGGAAAGTCACGATTTCCCGCCTGAAGGCCAAGATTGTCTATCCCGCCTCCTTCATGCTCATCGCGGCCTCCAATCCCTGTCCCTGCGGATACTACGGGGAAGGCGACCGCTGCACCTGTTCGGTTTCCCAGCGCACCCTGTACCTGTCGAAACTCTCCGGCCCGATCATGGACCGGATCGATATCCAACTGTGGGTCAGGGCGGTCCCGACCGCCGCACTGATCCACGGGCGGAAAGGAGAGCCCTCGGCGGCGATCGCCGCGCGAGTCCGCGCCGCCCGCGCCATCCAGCAGCGGCGCTTCGCCGGCCGCGGCATCTACACCAATGCGGAGATGTCCGGCCGCGACCTGGAGCAGTTCTGCCCCCTCTCGGACGCCTGCAAGGCTACCCTCGAGAAGATCATCGACCGCCTCGGCCTCTCCGCCCGCGCCTACACCCGCATCATCAAAATCGCCCGCACCATCGCCGACCTCCGCGCCGCGGCAGCCACCCTCCCGGACACCGGGGCGGCTGTCGCCCCCGCCACTGCGACAGCCACCGGCCCGGGCACCGGGGCGCTTGTCGCCCCCGCCACCGGGGTAGCCACCGGCCCGGGCACCGGGGGGCTTGTCGCCCCCGCCACCGGGGGGCTTACCGCCCCTCCGGCACCGGGCTTGACAGCCGCCCTCTCCAGCGAAATATCCTCCGGGAACCCCTCAGCGCCAAACACAGCCATCATAGCGGGTGAACCGCCCTCCGGAACCCCCGCGGCGCCGGACCCCGCCGGCCCCATCCTGCCCGCCGACATCCTGGAGGCGGCCTCCTACCGCTTCCTGGACCGGAAAAACCTCCCGGAACTTTGAAACGCCCCGTCTCAAGGCGGCAACCGTCGTTAGGGGTGCCTGGAATGACACCCCTAACAGCAAAATGGCCCGTTTTCGTCGTTAGGGGTGTCGCGGCAAGCACCCCTAACGACAGCGGGGGAACATCCGCATGCTCCCAGTATACCCTTAACCATCAGACGCCATCCACGAGCCCCATGCACCACGGACATCAGGCGGCATCCCTTTCTCCCACTATTTACCCGACGGCATGTGCATGACTATCAAACATATGAGATATCTATTGATTTCTACGGACCACCTGACAGACGACCTGCTGTTCCGGGACAACGAAGATTTCAGGGCGGGGATGAATTACACGGCCGTCGTCAGCCATGTACTGGACGTCCATCCCCTCGCGTTTATCCTGATGTCGAACCATGTCCATTACATCCTGTATACATCCAAAGAAATGGCAAAGACTTACATGGACCGCCTGAAGCAGCTGTATGGCCGTTATTTCCAAAAAAAATACGGCATCAACGAGTTCCTGCGAAAGCAGCGCCTGGACATCCGGGAACTGAAAATGGAGGATGAATCCCTTCATCGCGGCATCGCCTATCTTCAGATGAACTGTGTCGCCGCGAACATCACGCCGCATCCCTTCCTCTATTCCTGGGGAACAGGCTCCTGCTTCTTTCAGGAGGCTCGCACAAGGGGAACGCCCCTGTCCGATTTCTCCCGCAGGAAGGCCATTCGCCTGCTGCACAGCAACATCCGCCTTCCCGGAAACTACCGGATGGGTGAAGACGGGTACATCCTGCCGGAGAGCTATGTGCTTGTCCAATGGGTGGAATCCCTTTTCAGAAGCGCCCGGCGGTATTCCTATTTCCTGAACACCTCTTCCAAAGCCAGGCTCCGGATCGAGAAGGATGCCGCCCCGGCTTTTCGGGACCAGGTCATCCTGGAAGCCATGACCGACCTCTGCCATTCCCTCTATCGATGCCATTCCCCCAGAGATCTGGACAGAAAGCAGAACGCAGACCTATTGCGCCAACTCTACCGCCGCTTCAACCCGGATGTCAACCAACTCGCACGGGTGACGGGAACCCCCTATTCGGAAATCGCCGCCATCCTGGATGATTTCGAATGAAAACCCCGAGAGCATGCGACAAAGTCTCTCCCAGCGGACGCCCCCGGGAATGGCTCGGCCTGGGAAAAACGCCCCGTCGGGCGGAAAGTGGCGGAAAAGCGCTATCTTTGCAGCGGGGGACCGGAGAGCGGCCGGAAGGGCCCGGTTCAGAGGATACCGGAGAGCGGCCGGAAGGGCCCGGTTCAAAGGGGACCGGAGAGCGGCCGGAAGGGCCCGGTTCAGAGAATACCGGGAAGCGGCCGGAAGGGCCCGGTTCAGAGGGGACCGGAGAGCGGCCGGAAGGGCCCGGTTCAAAGGATACCGGAGAGCGGCCGGAAGGGCCGGACAGGAAGGAGCCGAGGCAGAAGATAGAGCCGGGGCGGCGGAAGGGCCGGACCAGGGCCCCCGGGATTGACAATGGAACAGGGAAAGACGAAGATGCACCACGAGATTTGCATACGGGACCTGCAGGACCTGGGAAGGGCTGCGGAAGCGTTCATCCGGGAGATTGGAGCGCACAGACTGATTGCCTTCCACGCCCCGATGGGCGCGGGCAAGACGACCTTTACGACCGCCGTCTGCAAGGCGCTCGGCGTGCGGGAGGACGCCATCAGTTCACCGACCTTCGCGATTGTCAACGAATACCGCGCCGGCAACGGCGAGCCGGTGTATCACTTTGATTTCTACCGGATTGAGAAGGAGGCGGAGGCTCTGGATATCGGCCTGTACGACTACCTCGACAGCGGCTGCCTCTGTCTCATGGAGTGGCCGGAGAACATCGCCGGACTGCTCCCGGAGGAGACGCTCATCGTCTCCATCCGGGTCAATCCTGACGGTTCCCGCTCCCTCCTCTGGGACGACCCGCTTTAGGTCGAAGGTATTGAGCGAAGCGAATGTCTCCAGCAGGCGGCCGGCCCGGGACTTTTGCCGGTGTCGGCAAAAGTCGGAAAGGGTTCAAGGCCGCGGGGGTTTCAGGGGGCTGCCCCCTGACATCAAGGATGCATCACCGGCGGCGGCAGCGGCGGCATCAGACGCGGCGCGTCCACGCCGGTATGGCCCATGACGGCATTCGCCGCCTCGTCACGGATCGGGTCATCCGTCACATCCGCAGCAAAGAACGCATCCGCCGAATACGTCTCGCCGGCCAGCTGGAGGATCCGCTTGACGATCAGGATCCGCTGCCAGGCGGAGAAGTAGCGGCGGTTGTCGATCATGCAGCTGATCTTCTCCGAACGCCACTTGTTGTAAATCTCCGTGCCGGCGCCCTGGAAGACGCCGATCCGTCCATAATGCGGATCCATCGCCACCAATTGATCCTGGATATCAAGCAGTTCCGCTTTCCAGGTCGGGTTCTCGCGGTCCTCCGTGATGTTCAAGCCGACCGGAACCTGCCAGCTGTGGCCGCCGACCGGGACGGGCGTCGAATAATAAGAGTTGTACCAATATTCATCGTGAAGGCGCCCGATACAATGGCCGCCGAACTCGTGGAGCATGGTATTGCGCCAGTCACCCTCGCAGACGCCCAGTTCCGCGAGATCCGCCTCCGTCCGTGCCCGCGCGCCGGCCGCCGGCCCGATGTCATCTTTCGGAATCCACTCGGGATAATTCCAGGTCATCGACCCGCCGGAATACGTATACGGAGCCATGCAATAGCTTCTTCCGTTCGAATAGACATGGTTGATGCCGCCGTATCGGTCGTCATTGATGATCATGAGGACGGGAACCTCGTCGATGGTATGGGTCCCGGCAACGATTTCGGGACAATGCTCCGAAACATAGCCGAAAACCGTGGCCATATCCGCCACCATGTCATCGTAGCTGTCCGCCCCCCACTTCGCGCCGAAATAGGTATCACGGCGGGTCGTGACCGTTCCATTTCCGTCGGTGATGCTGGCGCCGGATTCCTCGGACGGGACCTTCATGAAATAGACGTTGAAATAGTCCTTATAAGTCTTGTACGGCTCGACATTGAACAGGAAACCGATCGCATTTTCAGCCAGTTCCGTAAAGAGCGGAAGTTCCTCGGTACGGAAACCTTCGGAGATCACGCAGATATCGACCGGGCGCTGTCCACGGGTCGCCTGACGGTACTGGATGAGACCCTCGCCCGTATCGGCCGTAGGGAAGGCGTCCCCGATGCCGATCGTTCCGAAATCCAGGATCCGGGAGCGCTGGAAGGTGATCGACTTGTCGGAATGCCGGCGGATCCGATGGCCTTCCGCATCCTCGAACAGCATGTTGAATCCGTTGACCGTACAGGGGGCCAGGGCGATGAGGTAATCGACACCCGCGACAAAATCACCCGACAGGACGATCTTGGAGGCACGCTCCTCCTTCGCCGGCGTCCAGTTGGTGTTGAAATTGGAACTTGGATTTCCGGAGGGAATACCGGTAACCGTCATGTCGCCGGCAACCGTCGTCCCGGCGTCGAAGGTCACGCTCTTGACGGAGGAGACCGCCTCGCCGGAAATCCGGAAACGGATGTATGACAGCACATTATGGAAGGTCAAGTCCGCCGTCTGGGTCGCCGAATAGGCCACCGCGAGGTTCAGGCCGTTCTCGACGCCTCCGGGAACCGCGTTCTGCTGGGACGGGACCGGGGCGATCAGGATGATCTCCCCGTTGACGGAGCCGCGGCCGCCGAAACGCGACGCGGGATAAAAACTGTAACAGGGTGTCCCGACGCTGTACGGTGTCGTGAATGTCACATAAGGGCCGGACTGCGTGGTGGTATAGGTCGCGCGATAACTGCCACCCACCATGGTGAAGGAATCACCGGCCGTCCAGAGGACGGAAGCCTGGGAAGTGGCATCATCCAGCGAAAGGATCGTCCGCGTCGGGTCTTCCGAGGGCTCCGAACCTTCGAAGCCGGCGACCAGGGTATAGACTTCCTCCGGTGCAGGGTCGGCCGTGGCCGGATGGGTCAAGGGCTGTTCCTCCCGGGTGCAGGAGAACAGCAGGGCAGCCGCGCAGGCCGCCAGAAGCAGATTTCTTCTCATGGCTATTCTCCGTTTAGGTCACCCCAGGACTGGGAATCGGTGAAGCCCGGATCGACGGGCACAATCGGAATCGGATCCGTACTCGCCGCGAGCAGGCCCTTGTCCAGGGCCAGGACCCGCAAGCGTGTTTCAGGACTGGAATACATCGCTTTCATATCAGGCAATCATTTGTTTCAAAGCATTTTCCACCCGCTCCCGGTCCCTTTCCGGGAGCCCGGCCGTCACGGGTGAAAGGAAAGACAGCATCTGGAGGAAGGCAGCTTCCTTTTCAGGGATGCCGCGGGAGCGCATGTAAAAGCGCTCGAGCGCATCGAGCCGGCCAACGGTCGCCCCGTGGGAGCATTTCACGTCGTCCGCATAGATCTCCAGCTGCGGACGCGTCTCGACGACCGCCGTCTCCGACAGCAGGAGGTTGTGGTTTTCCTGGTACGCCTCGGTCTGCTGGGCATCGGGGGCGACGAGGATGGTCCCGTCGAAACAGACGCGCGCCGTTCCGCCGGCAATGCCCTTGAACAGCTGGTGCGAGGTGCAGCCCGGCACGCGGTGATGGACCCGGAGGATGAAATCCACGCGCTCATCCGCGGGACAGAGGTAGAGCCCTTTCACATCGAGTTCGGCGCCCTCCCCGACCAGGTCCACATCCAGCCGGATCTCCCGGCTCTCACCCGGCAGGACGATGCAGCGGAGCTCCTTGCGCTCCCCCGCACCGATGCGGATGACATCACCGCCGAAATCAGGCTGTCTGTAATTACCGTACCCCATGGCCTCAGAACCGGTCAAATCCATGGGCCTCGATCTCATCCGCGAGCGCCGGCCCGCCGGTCGCGACGATCCGGCCCGCCTTCAGGACATGCACGACGTCCGGACGGACATATTCGAGGAGTTTCTGGTAATGGGTGATGACGATGGCCGCCTTCTCCGGCGTGTGGAGGGCGTTGACCCCGTCCGCGACGATGCGGAGCGCGTCTACGTCCAGCCCGGAGTCCGTCTCGTCGAGGATGGACAGGACCGGCTCCAGCATGGCCATCTGGAAGATCTCGTTGCGCTTTTTCTCGCCGCCGGAGAAGCCGACATTGACCTCGCGCTTGGCGAAATCGGGGTTCATCTTCACGAAAGCCATCTTCTCCTTCATCCGCTTGAGGAATTCCCCGGAGGACAAGGGCTCCTCCCCCCGGGCCTTCCGCTGCGCGGCGAGCGCCGCCTTCATGAAGGCGGTGATGGTCACGCCCGGAATCTCCACCGGGTACTGGAAAGACAGGAACAGGCCCGCCCAGCTGCGCTCCTCGGGCGCCATCGCGAGCAGGTCGCGGCCGAGGAAGGTCACGCTCCCTTCCGTCACCTCGTAATCCGGCTTGCCGGTGAGGACGGCGCTGAGCGTGCTCTTGCCCGCCCCGTTCGGTCCCATGACGGCATGGATCTCGCCCTTCCCGATGGAAAGGTCGATGCCGCGGAGGATTTCCTTTTCCCCGATCCGGGCATGGAGATTATTGATTTCCAGTAATTTATCCATTCTTCTTATACAGTTTCATCCAGGTGGCGAGCGACCACAGACCGTTCACCAGGTACAGGGCGCAGACAATGGGCATGAACACGTGCCCGACGCTGACGTGGAGGATGATCTGGGTGATGTTCACCAGCAGCCAGGCAATCCAGCAATCCCACTTCTTCAGGGCCGAGAGCAGCTGGGCCATCAGGATCAGCACCGTCACGCAGCAGTCCAGATACGGGTGCGGATCGGCCGGGAACAGCGTGTCCAGGATCCATCCCCACAGCAGGGCGACCAAGACCACCGACAGCAGGGCAAGTCCCCGCTCCGGCCAGCTCATCATACTGACCTTCAGGTTCTTCTCATTCTCCGCGCTCCGTTCTTCCTCCCGCGGGTGGGTCCAGCGGTAGTGTCCCAGGACGTTGATGGCGAGCGACACCGGCTGGAGCAGGAGGCTCGCGTAGAGATTCTTGTTCCAGAACATCAGGAACAACGCCGCCGTGTACAGGTATCCGACCCAGAAGTTGTACTTCGAGTTCCGCCCCGCCAGGAAGACGCACACCAGCCCCAGCGCCGACGTCACAACGTCGATCAGCAGCACCGGCGCCCCTCCGAGCGTAAACAGCGTATGGTTGATCCACTCCCACATAACAGGGTACAAAGTTACGAAAACCCCGCGGTTTTTCCGAAGAATTCGGGGATGTAACGCCGCGATTACCTCTAAATAATTGATTTATACTTATTTGCACATTCAAAATGTAACGCGGTTTCATGGGCGCAAGGCGGCCACTCGTCCTACTTTTGCCGAAGCGTTTTTAATCCAAAAGTATCATGAAAAAGCACCTTTTCGCCCTTGTGGCAGCGGCCATCTTCATGGCCCCCGCGCCGCGCGCAGCAGCCGCGGTGCAGATGGAAAACAACCAGACCCTCCTCACCGAGGACATCGGCTCGGTCATCATCAGCCGGATCAAGCCGACCGTCCCGCCCCACGCGCCGCGCAACTACGACAAGACGCCGATCCTCGCGGGCAAGTTCGCCGGTAGCGACGACAGCATCTTCCTGCTGGTACCGCACAGCGTTTCGGGGATCGACATCATGCTGATGGATTCCGGCTCCGGGGCCGTCACCTCCCTCACCCTCACCCCCGGCCTGCATTTCGTGCCCATCCAGCTGTCCGGCGCCCCGCTCATCATCCAGGGCCTCTCGGACGAGGGGCTCACCTATGACGGTGCGTTGGGGGAAGAATGATTCGGCGCGCTGGCGGGACAGCCGGCGTGAAACGGAAATAACTGATACATAGCGAAATGCAGAAAATCAATTACCCATTTTGGGGTAATTGATTATCTGTAAAACGTTGTGTGATAGTAAGTTCCATTTCACGCTGTGTGTCCCGTCCTGAAAAAAGTTTACCAAAAAAGAGTAAACTAATGATGACCGAAAGTCAACGTTACAGGTTGCAGATGAAGGCAACGAGCAAGCTCCTCCGTGAGTACTTCAGTGGTGTCCCCATTG
>JAEEGF010112610.1_pt1 | contig 35544 bp, 33 predicted proteins | sample 9134171 | NCBI WGS metagenome assembly JAEEGF01 (sample SAMN16246542, study PRJNA631951) | gut metagenome | biome: gut microbiome; feature: rumen; material: AP-attached | host: Bos | place: Iran: Karaj | collected 2018-10
TGAGTTCAAGGTAGAAGCCAACGTAGGCAAGCCTCAGGTATCCTACAAGGAGACCATCTCCAGGGAAGCCATCGAGGACTGCAAGTACGCCAGACAGTCCGGCGGACACGGCCAGTACGGCCACGTCAAGATCAGGATCTATCCCAGACCCTCCGGAGAAGGCTACGAATTCGTCAACTCCATCGTCGGAGGAGCTATTCCCAAGGAATACATCCCCAAGATCGACGAGGGTATCAGGGAAGCTATGCAGAACGGTCCTCTGGCGGGATTCAACGTCGTGGACATGGGCTGCGAGCTGCTCGACGGATCCTATCACGAGGTCGACTCCTCGGATATGGCGTTCAAGATCGCCGCTTCCATGGCCTTCAGAGAGGCCGCGAAGAAAGCCGGCCCCGTGCTGCTCGAGCCTGTATTCAAGGTCGAGGTCCAGGCGCCGGAGAACTACATGGGTGACGTCATCGGAGATCTCAGCTCCCGCAGGGGCAAGATCGAGGGTACGGACATCCGCAACGGTATCGCGTCCATCAGAGCGTTCGTTCCGCTCTCCGAGATGTTCGGATACGCCACCGATCTTCGTTCGAAGACCCAGGGCAGAGGCGTCTACGTAATGCAGATGGATCATTTCGAAAAACTACCGGATTCCATGATTGATAAGATCAATAAATAAGTAGTAAAATATCGCAGGAGGAAAAATCTAAAATGGCAAAAGCAAAATTCGAAAGAAGCAAGCCGCATGTTAACATCGGAACCATCGGCCACGTCGACCACGGCAAGACCACTCTTACCGCTGCTATCACCAAGGTTCTCGCAACCAGAATGCCTACCGCTACCAACCAGATCGTAGCTTTCGAGAACATCGATAAGGCTCCTGAGGAGAGAGAAAGAGGAATCACCATCAACACCGCTCACGTAGAGTATGAGACCGCCGCCAGGCACTATGCTCACGTTGACTGCCCGGGCCACGCCGACTATGTTAAGAACATGATCACCGGTGCTGCTCAGATGGACGGCGCTATCCTCGTAGTAGCCGCCACCGACGGCCCGATGCCCCAGACCAGAGAGCACATCCTGCTCGCCCGTCAGGTAGGCGTACCCTACATCGTAGTATTCCTCAACAAGTGCGACGCTGTTGATGACGAAGAGCTCCTCGACCTCGTAGAGATGGAAGTCAGAGAGCTTCTCGACACCTATGACTTCCCCGGCGACGACACCCCGATCATCAGAGGTTCCGCGCTCGAGGCTCTCAACGATCCGAACGGCCCCTGGGGCGACAAGATCATGGAGCTCATGGACGCTGTTGACAGCTACATCCCCGATCCGGCCCGTCCGACCGACCAGCCGTTCCTTATGCCCGTTGAGGACGTATTCTCCATCACCGGCCGCGGCACCGTTGCCACCGGAAGAGTTGAGAGAGGCGTCATCAAGATGGCCGAGGAAGTTGAGATCGTAGGTCTCACCGAGGAGAAGAGAAAGGTAGTCGTTACCGGTATCGAGATGTTCCGTAAGCTCCTCGATCAGGGCGAAGCCGGCGACAACATCGGCGTTCTGCTCCGCGGCGTTCAGAGAAACGAGATCGAGAGAGGCCAGGTCCTCGCTAAGCCGGGCAGCGTTCATCCTCACACCAAGTTCGTAGGCCAGATCTACGTACTCAAGCAGTCTGAGGGCGGCCGCCACACCCCGTTCTTCAACGGTTACAGACCGCAGTTCTACTTCAGAACCACCGACGTTACCGGAACCGTAACCCTCAAGGAAGGCGTCGAGATGTGCATGCCCGGAGATAACACCGAGATGACCATCGAGCTGATCACCCCGATCGCTATGGAGCAGGGACTCCGCTTCGCTATTCGTGAAGGCGGCAGGACCGTAGCTTCCGGCGTAGTTGCTTCCATCATCGAGTAATTACAAAAAAGCCTTAACTGAAAGGGGCTCCGCATTTAGCGGAGCCCCTTTTGTGTTTACAGCTTTGGGCCTTCAGGTCCCGGCCGCCCTGAGGGCGGCCTGAAGGATGCTTTAGAGCCCGGCGACCTTGAGAGCGCCGGCGAGGAAGATCTTGACCGCCTTGGTCATATCCTTCTCGTTCGCGAAGTCGAAGGTGGTGGCGTGATGCGGAGCGGCCTCGTCGGTCCTGTAGGAGATGTAGCAGGACTTTCCGCCGTGCTGGATGACTCTGTCAGCCATGTAGGCGTAGTCGTCGGAGGTCGCTACGGTTCCCTGCGGAGCGGGGAGAGCCTTGAAGCCGATGTCGTTGGCTACCTCGACGAGGGTGTCGGTGAAGTCCGGGCTGTCGATGACGACGGCCGGGGTAGCGCCCATGAGCTTGATCTCGGCGGTGCAGCCGTGCATCGCGGCGCCGTGCTCGATGATCCTCCTGGCGTAGGGCTCGAGATAGTCGAGAGAAGCGGCGGTGAGGCCTCTGAGCTCCATGACCATCTTGACTCTGTCGCAGACTACGTTTCTGCCGGAGCCCGCGATGACCTGGCCGACGTTGATCCTGGCGTCGCCTACGGAAGCCCTGGGGATGCCGTAGATTCCGAGGATGATCGCCGCGGCGGCGAGCATCGCGTTGTTTCCGCTCTCGGGAGCGGCGGCGTGGCAGGCCTTGCCGGTGAGGAACACGTCGAGCTTGGCGTTGGCCATGCAGGTCTTGTAGCGGAAGTTGAAGTCCTCCTCGGGGCAGGCGGGATTCAGCGGGGCGATGTGCATAGCCATCATGTAATCCACGTCGTCGAGGAAGCCGGTGCCGGCCATGGCCTTGGCGCCGCGCACGCCTTCCTCGGAGGGCTGGAACACGAACTTGAACTTGCCGCAGAGCTGATCCTTGAACTTCTTGATGGTCTCGGCGGTCATCATTCCGATGGTCGCGTGAGAGTCGTGGCCGCAGGCCTGCATCTCGCCCGGGTTTATGGAGGCGAAGCCTTCCTTAGCCGGTCTGTGAGTGGCGGGATCCTGGCTCTCGAAGACTCCGAGAGCGTCGATGTCGGTGCGGAAGCCGACTACGGGGCCGGGTCTTCCGGTGTCGATCACGGCCTCAACTCCGGTGAAGCCGTCCTTGAAGAAGGGGGCGAATTCGGGAACGGCGCCCTGCTCGAGAGCTCTCTCATAGACTCTGTCGAGCTCCTCCTGGTCGGGAAGGCCCATTCTGTCCTCGGCTACGAAGCAGTCCTTGCCGAGGATGAGTTCGTCCACTCCGAGCTTGGTGAGGAAGTCGGCGATGATGGAGCAGGTCCTGACCTCGTGCCAGCCGCCCTCGGCGAACTTGTGGAAGTCGCGGCGGTTCTCCACCATCCAGTCGGCCTTGGAGTCGACGTAGTCGGCCATTTTCTTGTAGAGTTCACTTGCCATATTGATCTCCTTTTGATCCTTTGTGCTAAGAGCGGGACCCGACCCCGTTTCGGGCGCGTTGCTACGCTTATAATTATATATCATGATCGCACAAAGAATACAGAAAAATAGCCGGCGGCTTTGTCAAAACAGCTGCGGCGGCACTTTGCCGTTGACAGTGCGGCGCGCGAGCGGTTAGAATGAAGCATCCTCACAAGGGGAATCAAGCGGCCCACAAGGCGCCGGTTACGCATATCTTGCAGGATGATGTCTCACCCGGAGGCCGGACGGGGCATTTTTCTTGTCAAAGGAGGACCGAATTGAGCAGTGTAAAGATAATCGAACTGAAAGAGAGCATCCTTGAGGACAACGACCGCGACGCCGACGCGCTGAGAGCGGAGATGAAGGCGGCTCGCAGATTTTACCTTAATATCATGTCCAGCCCCGGCTCGGGCAAGACCAGCTGTATACTCCGCACCGCGGAAAAGCTTAAGGAGCGCTTCAGCATAGGAGTCATGGAGGCCGACATCGACGCCAGCGTCGACGCCGAGACCGTCGCCGCCGCCGGCTTTCCCGCCGTGCAGCTCCACACCGGAGGGATGTGCCACCTCGACGCCGACATGTCCAGACAGGGCATCAGAGCGCTCGACGCGGCAGCAGCGGAGCTCGGGCTTCCCGCTCCGGAGTTCGTCATTCTTGAGAACGTCGGAAATCTCGTCTGCCCCGCCGAGTTTGACACCGGCGCGGAGCTGAACGCGGTCATACTCTCCGTCCCCGAGGGCGACGACAAGCCCCTGAAGTACCCGCTGATGTTCGAGCAGTGCAGCGCGGCGCTCGTCAACAAGATCGACGCGGCTCCCGCCTTCGATTTCGATTTCGACAAAGTCAAAAAGAACATACTCTTCAGGAAGCCGGACTGCGAGGTCTTCTTCGTCTCCGCGAAGAAGGACCAGGGCTTCGACGAGTGGTGCGAGTGGCTCGCGGCGCAGGCCAAGAGAGCGCTCAGAGGATAGAGCGGGAGGTAAGTCATGGGCGAGATAAGAGTTATAGACGTAAATCAGGGCATATTCGAGAAGAACGACCAGGTCGCGGCCGTCAACAGGCAGAAGCTCAGGGAGCAGGGGACCTTCATGGTCAACCTCATGGCATCCCCGGGCGCCGGCAAGACCACGACCCTGATCAAGACCATAGAGCTGCTTCCGGACGATCTGAGGATAGGCGTGATGGAGGCCGACATCGACGCGACCATAGACGCCGAGAAGATCGACGCGGCGGGTGTGCGCTCGATCCAGGTGCATACCAACGGCAACTGCGCCATGGACGCGGAGATGACCGCGCAGGCGCTCGCCGAGTTCGAGACGAAGGACCTCGACTTGCTCTTCATGGAGAACGTGGGCAATCTCGTGTGCCCGGCCGAGACCGACACCGGAGCCTCGAAGAACGTGGTGATACTCTCCATCCCCGAGGGCGACGACAAGCCGCTCAAGTATCCGCTGATGTTCCAGGTCTGCCACTGCGTGCTGATCAACAAGATCGACACCAGGGAGTACTTCGACTTCGACGACGAGGCGGCCGTGGAGCGCATCAAATTCTGCAATCCCGAGGCGGAGGTGTTCTTTGTCTGCGCGAAGACCGGCGAGGGCTTCGACGCCTGGATATCCTGGCTGAAGGAGCAGATCGCGGCTCAGTAAGAGGCATATTATGGGTCTGACGGGCGCAAGCAGCATATCGGCGGCAGCGGTATTCCTGCAGGGGATACTGAGCTTTTTCTCGCCCTGCGTGCTTCCGCTGATCCCCGTATACGCCGTCTTCCTCGCGGGAGGAAGGACAGGCCGGCCGGGAGCGGCTGACCCCTCCGGCTGCGCGGGCGGGGCGGCTCAGGAGCGCGGCGCTTCAAGGCGCAGGCTCCTCGTCAACACCCTCCTCTTCGTGATCGGGATAGGCTTTTCGTTCTTTCTGCTCGGACTGGGCATGACCTCGCTCGGGCGCTTCTTCGCGTCCAAAAGGCAGCTCATCACCAGGGCAGGCGCGGTCATCATCATGCTGCTCGGCCTGTACCAGCTGGGAGTGTTCGGCGAATCCGAGCTTTTGAGCCGCGAGAGAAGGCTTCCGGTAGACGTTTCAAAGTTCGCGGGCTCGCCGCTCGCGGCGCTCGTCGCGGGCTTCGTATTCAGCTTTTCGTGGACTCCCTGCGTGGGACCGGCGCTCTCGTCGGTGCTGCTCATGGCGGGCAGCGCCGAAAGCCGGGGCGCGGGGCTCGCGCTCATAACGCTCTACACGCTGGGTTTTTGCATACCCTTCATGGCGCTCGGGCTCTTCTCTGACAGCGCGGCAGCGTTTTTCAAGAGGAACAGGGGCTTCGCCGCGCGTAGCGTGAAGATAGGCGGCGCACTCATGCTCGCCGTCGGGGTGCTGATGTTCAGCGGGGAGCTGGGAAGGCTCAGCGGGGCGCTGGCAGGGAGCGGCTCGCAGCCCGGCGAGACTGCTTCGGTCAGCGAAGAGGCAAAGGCTCCGGGTGAAGGCTCCGGAGGGGGCGGCCCGGCGGACGAAGGCTCCGGAGTGGCTGGCGCCGCTGGCGCGCAGGACGCATCCGGCGCGGATGCCCTCAGCTGGCGGGAGATGAGCTTCAGGGACCAGTTCGGGAACGAGCACAGGATCTCCGACTACGAGGGAAAGGTCGTGTTCCTCAACTTCTGGGGCACCTGGTGCCCGCCCTGCAGGGCTGAGATGCCCGACATCCAGGAGCTCTACGAGGAGCTCGAGGCGGACGACAAGTCCGAGGCGGCGGTCGTCGCGGTGGCTTTCCCCGGCTTCAGCGGCGAGGGCAGCGCGGACGAGGTCGCGGCCTTCCTCGAGAAGAACGGCTACACTTACCCGGTCCTGATGGACACGGAGGCGGTGCTCGCGCAGGAATTCGCGATATCGGCCTTCCCGACGACTTTCATGATAAAAAAAGAAGGCGATGTCTACGGCTACGCTGTCGGCGTGCTTGACAAGGCCTCCATGTACAATATTATCGAGCAGACGCTGAACGCGAGCGGGTCTTCCGGGAAGAGGGAGACGGACTAGAGCTTCCGGGCGTCGGAACGCGCGGGGTGGGCGTCGTAGCCGGCGTCGAGCTTGCCGAGCCCCGTCTCGAGGTCGAGACCGGGCCAGACATCCAGGTGCAGATCGGACCATATCCCGAGCTGCGCCTTTTTGTATGCCGCCATCGCGATCATCGCGCCGTTGTCGGTGCAGAGCACGGGGAAGGGCATCCAGAGCCTGGCTCCGCGGGCGGCGCAGGCTTCTGTCATCTTCTCCCTGAGGCGGCTGTTGCAGGATACTCCTCCGGCCATCGCGACTCCGCTGTAGCCGGTGATGTCGAGCGCGGTCATGGTCTTTTCAACCAGGACCTCGAGCACCGCCTCCTGGAAGGACGCGGCGACGTCGGCCGCCTTCGGGTGCTCTCCGCGCTGCTCGGCGGAGTGCATGTAGTTGATCACGCCGGTCTTGGTCCCGCTGAAGGAGAAGTCCAGCGTTCCAGGCTCGAGGTAGACCCTCTTGAACTCTATGGCGTGAGGATCGCCCTCTCGGGCGAGCCTGTCGACCTTGGGGCCTCCGGGATAGCCGAGCCCTATGACCCTCGCGACCTTGTCGTAGGCCTCGCCGACGGCGTCGTCGCGGGTGCTGCCGAGGACCTTGAACTCGTTGTAGCCCCTGACCTCGACGAGCTGGGTGTGTCCGCCCGATACCACGAGCGAGAGGAAGGGCGGCTCGAGCTCGGGATGCTCGAGGAGGTTGGCCATGATGTGGCCCTGTATGTGGTGGACTCCAATGAGGGGCTTGCCCGCGGCCATGGCCGCGGCCTTCGCGAAGGCGGTGCCCATCAGAAGGGCACCGGCAAGCCCCGGGCCTGCCGTCACGCCTATCACGTCGATCTCGTCCACGCTCACTCCGGCCTCGTCCAGAGCCTGCTTGAAGACGAAGGGGATGTTGTGGAGGTGGTGCCTCGAGGCGATCTCGGGCACGACGCCGCCGTAGGCCTCGTGCACCTTGATCTGCGAGGAGATCACGTTGCTCAGAAGCTCCCTCCCGTCCGCGAGGACGGCTATCGCCGTCTCGTCGCAGCTGGATTCTATCCCCATTGTGAGCTGTCTTCCGTCTTTCATCTATCGTCTCCCGGAGCGCCCAGGCTGAGCCTCATGACGAGCGCGTCCTCAGTATTCTCGTAGTATTTCTTCCTGATGTCCACGGTTGTAAAACCGAGCTTTTCGTAGAGCGCCCTGGCCGGCGCGTTCGATACCCTGACTTCGAGGAACATCTCCGCGATCCCGGCCTTTTCGGCCTCAGCGCGCAGCGCCACCATAAGCGCTTCCGCGACGCCGCGCCGCCTGAAGCCCGGCATCACACCTATGTTTCCGACCTGGCACTCGAAGGGCGGTATCATCCACGCGCACGCGCTCCCCGCGAAGCTTCCTTCTGCCTCGGCGAGGAGGAAGACGCAGGCGGGGCTTGACAGCGATTCCGCGATCGTGACCTCGCTCCAGGGGTGGCGGAAGCAGGCGAGCTCCATCTCCCTCACAGCGCGCACGTCGGCGTCGCAGGGCGTCCCGCGGCGTATTGCGACGCTGCCGCCTCTCTCTATCGAGCCTTTTCCGCTGCGGCCTCTGTCTTCCGGGCCTTCTCCGCCTCGGCCCTTTTCCGTTCTATCTTCCGAGCTCATGGTTCCTAAGCTTCTTCTCCGCCTCGGCTTCCCTGAGATATTCGGGCTCTGCGGTGTAGCAGTCCTTGAGATCTCCCTTCGCGAAGAGAACAGCGGCGAGCCTCGCGGCGTTCTCCGCGGTCTGGAAGCGCTCCCCCTCGGGCGCGAAGACCGCGTCCGGGAAGGCGGCTGTAATCCTGTCGCGGAATTTGGCGGTGCCGTCGCCGAAGAAGACGAGCCTTTCCGGGCGGGCGGAGCCTGAGACCTGCGTCCCGTCCTGAACGCTGACCCCCGCTTCACGGGCGGAGGCTTCCAGTGCGCCCTTCAGCTGAGCGAGGAACTCGTCCGCTCCCGCGGCCTCCTCGCGCACGAGCTCGGTGTAAGCTCCCTCCCCGTCTATCCTGTAGGCGGCGGCGTAGGTCTGATCGCGCCTCGCGTCGAACATCGGACAGGCGATATCCCCGGGATGCAGGCACTTCGCCCAGGCGAAGCTCTCCAGAGTCGGGACCTCGATCACGGGCTTGTCCCAGATCTGGGCCAGCGCCTTTGCGGTCGCGAGGCCTATGCGCACCCCCGTGAAGGAGCCCGGTCCCCTCGACACTGCGACCGCGCTGAGCTCTGAGGGCTCTGCGCCTTCCTCCGCAAGCAGCCTCTTGACCATGGGAGCGATCTCCTCGAGGTGCGAGTAATCGGTCTTGTTTATCATCAGCCTCGCTCTCTCCCCGTCAAACAGGGCGCAGGAGCAGAGCGGTCCGGTCGTATCGACAGCGAGTATCAGCATGTCAGCGTAAGGATCCTTTCGTTATCGTCCTCTCCGTATTCGAGCCTTATGCGGACGGCGCTCTCGGGGAGCATGCCGTCTTCGAGGAGCTCAGCCCACTCTATCAGGCAGGCGCCGTCGCCTCCGACGTAGTCCTCGAAGCCTATCTCGAAGAGCTCGTCCGCGTCGTGCACTCTGTACACGTCAAAATGATACAGCGGGAGCCTTCCTCCCCTGTATTCGCGGACTATGGTGAAGGTCGGGCTGGTGACCTCCTCCCGTATTCCGAGCCCCTCCGCGACAGCCTTGGTGAGGGTCGTCTTGCCCGCGCCCAGATCTCCCGTGAGAGCTATCACGGTTCCGGGCGTAAGCCTCGCGGCGAGCTCCTTCCCGAACGCTCTGGTGGCCTCGGGGTCTTTCAGCACAAAAGTCTTTTCCATAAATATCCGCCCCTATTATATTAGCAGGGGCGGGGAATTTCAAACACTATGATATCTCAGCGCGGCTCAGGCCTTCTTCTCTCCCAGCAACCTTATGGCCAGGGTGCCGATCGCGAGCAGCACGAAGGTCAGCATGAACAGCGCGGTGTAGCTTCCCGTGGCGTCGTAGATCAGCCCCGTGATCATGTAGTTGACCGCGCCGGCCGCGCTTCCCACCGCTCCTATGACGCCTGAGTAGCTGATCTTCTCCCTCGGGTCGGCCGTAAACCAGCTCGCGATCGCGGGCAGCGCGACCGAGCCTATGGGCGCGAGGAAGAAGTTGTTCATGTAGACCAGCACGAGCATCACCGGGTGGATGAAGAACATCAGACCGACGGTGCTGACCGCCCCGCCGAAGAGCGATATGTACAGGCAGGTCCTCAGGCCGAGCCTGTCGAGCATGAAGCCGTAGCAGAACTTGCCCAGAGCCATCGCGACCATCGAGCCTGATGAGGCCATCGCCGCGGCGGACGAGCTGTAGCCGAGGTCTCTCATGTGCGGCGTGAGCACGCCGGAGACCATGCAGCCCACGAGGTTGAGGACCGCCATCCCGACGCACATCAGCAGGAGGTCCCTCGAAGCCCTTATCCTGACCTTCTCCCCCGCGGCCGCCCTGACTGCGCCCTTCCTCTCGTTGAACATCAGGAACGACGCGAGCAGCGAGACTCCGGCCAGCACGGCGGCTGAGGCCGCGAAGGCGGTCCTCCAGCCGGCGGACTCGATGACGGAGTTCACTACCGGCGAGAACAGGGCTCCTCCGACTCCTGTGCCTACCATCGCGATGCCCGCGGCGGTGTTCGCCTTCTCGGGGTACCACTGCGTGATGACTATGGAGACCGGAAGGGTAGAGGCCAGCGACATCGTGAAGCCGCAGACCGAATAGATCAGATAGAAGGGGAGCAGGCCGCGCGCCAGCGAGAGGCAGGAGTAGGCCGCGCCCATGACTGCGATGGCGCAGCGCTGCACCCTGACCGTCCCTAGCCTGTTGAAGAGCGAGGGGCCGATCACGGAGCCGAACATCGCCGAGAAGAACATGATGGTCTGGTTCAGCGTGTACTGTCCGCGGGTGAAGCCGAGGTCGGCCGTGACCGGGACTATGTACTGGGCGAAGGTGTTGTACACGATGCCCATGGTGAAGGTCATAATTATGAAGCCGCCGGCGACAACGAGCCCGCGGCCTTTGCTCTCATTCATAATGTCACCTCCGGCGGCTCAGGAGCCGCCCGGCGCTCTTTCAGCCTAACCCTTGTTGAACATCCTCTGCGCGACCGGCACGAGCAGCGTCACTATGACGGCGAGCACCGCGAATACGGGGACGTAGCTCCCGAAGATGTCGCGCACGTAGCCCGCGACGGTGGTGCTGAGCGCTCCTCCGACTGAGCCCATGGCCATTATCGCGCCCATGGTCTCGCTGAGGTTGTCGCCCCTGCTGAAGTAGCTCGCGACCGCCCTGATGCCGACGCTTCCGTAGGCGCAGGTCAGGCAGCAGGCGAGATATACCGGTACCAGCATGATGGGATTGAAGAAGAAGGTCATGCCCAGAAGGCCGATAACGCCGCAGATCTGGGAGATCATGAAGCACTTCTGTATGCCTATGCGGTCGAGCAGTATTCCGTAGATGAACTTGCCGACGGCGAGCACTATCATCGAGCCCGAGGAGACTAGCGCGGTGAAGGCCGGGCTGTAGCCTATGTCCCTGAGGTAGGGTACGGCCACGTACATGATGACGCAGCCGGTGAAGTTCATCGCCATGGAGACGGCGCCGAAGCGGTAAGCCCTCGGGTCGACGGGGTTCTTGGCCTTCTTCGCCTCGGGGGCAGCCTTCTGCTCCTTCTCGGCGGCGAGAGCCTCGGGATTCCTCTTGAGCAGTATGAAGGCAGGGATGCAGTTGATGATCAGGGCGGCGATGCCCATCACCCTGAAGGCGGTCCTCCAGCCGTAGCCGGTGATGACGCTGTTGACGATCACGTTGAGCAGCCCTCCGCCTATGCCGCTGCCTACGGCGGTGATGCCGATGGCGGTGTTGGCTCCGCTCCTGAACCACTCGCCTATGAGTATGGCCATGGGCATGGAGCAGGTGAGGTTCATGCACATGCCCTCGAGGAAGGAGAGCAGGTAGAACTGCCAGAGCTGCGTGGCGCCGGACTCGATGATGTAGCAGGCGCTGCCGACCACCGCGGCGACTCTGACCACGTTGATCAGCCCGAGCTTCCTGTAGAGCTTGGGCGCGGTGAGGGAGCAGATGATCCCCGAGATGAAGATCATGGTCTGCGCTATGGAGAACTGGCCCCTCGTAAATCCGAGATCCTCGGTTATGGGGATGATGTACAGCGAGAAGCAGTTGGAGTAGAGTCCCATGGTCATGAAGAAGAACAGGAATCCTCCCGCGACTATGAGCCACTTTCTGTTTTCAGCTTTACTGTTCATTAGCGTTCCTTTTCCGTCAAATTAAAGAGCCTTGATCACAAGGCTCCTTTTCTGCGTATTCAGTTGCCGGTGCGTCTACTGAGCATTGTCCTCAACGAACTTGACGAGATTGCTCACGAGCTTGAACTGCTCGGCCTGATCGTCAGGGATCTCGATGTCGAACGTCTCCTCGATAGCCATGATGATCTCGACCGCGTCCAGGGAGTCGGCCTCCAGGTCCTTGGTGAGATTGGTGTCCATGGTGATATCGCTCGGATCGACGTCGAGCTGCTGGGCAATGATCTGCTGGATCTTTTCAAAGATCATTGTTTTACCTCCGATTTGACATGAGGATCCGAAGGGGATCCCTAAATTACTGTACCAGTATAGAGGAGAGTTATGTAGATTGCAAGGATTTTTCTGTGTAATTTCAATCAATTCCGGCTTCTACTGCGCGTCCTCCTGCCTGGCCGCCCAGTCGTCGTAGGCGGCTTCGAGAGCCTGCTTCTTCTCGTCGAGCTCGGCGGAGACCTTCAGGCTCTTCTCGATGTCCGAGTAGACCTCCTCTTTGCAGAGCTCCTCCTCCAGAGCCGCGATCTCAGCCTCCAGCCGCTCTATGAGCTGCTCGGCCTCCTTCAGGAGCTTCTCCTTCTTCCGCTGAAGGGCGGCCGCCTGGCGGTCCAGCTCCCTCTGAGCCGCGCGTTCCTCCTTGCTCTTCAGCCTGACAACCTCCTGCTCGATCGCGGAGTCCGTGGCGCCTCTGAGGCTCATCTCCGTGAGGTAGCTCCTGGAGGAGCCGAGCTGGGCGCGCTTCTCGTAGTAGTAATCGTAGCCGCCGAGGAAGACCGTGATCCCCTCGGTCCCGAGCTCGTAGATCGCGGTCGGGACGTGCTGCAGCAGGTAGCGGTCGTGAGAGACTATGATGACCGTTCCGGGGAACTCCATGATGGCGTCCTCGAAGACCTCCTTGGCGGAGATGTCGAGGTGGTTGGTGGGCTCGTCCAGTATCAGGAGATTGGCGCCCGACATCATCAGCTTGAGCAGGCTCAGCCTGGCCTTTTCTCCGCCGGCGAGGTCGGCGACCCTCTTGAAGACGTCGTCGCCCCTGAAGAGGAAGCTCCCGAGGAGCTTTCTCAGCTCGACCTGGTCGTACTTGATGTAGGCGGAGTGCAGCTCGTCGAGCACGGTCTTGTCGGGGTCGAGCAGGCGCTGCTCCTGGTCGTAGTAGCCCGGGATGACGTTCTGCCCGAGGCGCACCGTCCCGCTGTCCGCGGGGATCTCTCCGAGTATTATCTTGAGCAGGGTGGTCTTGCCTATGCCGTTGGGGCCGACCAGGCAGATCCTCTCTCCCTTCTTTATGTCGAGGTCTACGTTCCTGAAGAGGCGCCTCACTCCGTCCTCGCCCGCGAAGCTCTTGGAGAGCCCCGAGGCGTAGAGCACGTCGTTTCCGCTCTGCAGCTTCTCCTGGAAGTTGATCCTGAGCTCCTCCTTCAGCAGCATGGGCTTTTCGAGCCTCTCGACCATCGCGAGCCTCTTCTCTCTGGACTGGGCGCGCTTGACGAGATGCTCGGTGTTGTGCCCCTTGAAGACGCGTATCATCTCCTCCTGGCGCTGGATCTCCTCCTGCTGCTTCTCGTAGTGGCGCAGCTGCTCCTCGTATATCTGCTGCTTCCTCTCCTTGTACTGGGTGTAGCCTCCGCCGTAGACGGTGAGGCGGTTCCTCTCGATCTCGAAGATGCGGGAGACCGTGCGGTCGAGGAAGTATCGGTCGTGGGAGATGATGACTATGGTGGCCTTGGAGGCTCTGAGATAGTCCTCGAGCCACTTCAGGGTCCCTATGTCGAGGTGGTTGGTGGGCTCGTCGAGCAGGAGCACGTCAGGCGCCTGCATGAGCACGGCTGCCAGCGCGAGGCGGGTCTTCTCCCCGCCGGAGAGCTGCCCTACGGGCTTTTCCATGTCGCTCTCGGTGAACGCGAGGTTTTTCAGCATCCCGCGTATGCCGCTCTCGTAGCTGTAGCTGTTCTTGCGCTCGAAGCGCGCCTTCTGCTCGGGGGAGGCGGAGGCGTTGATCTCGTCGATGACCGTGCCCGCGGTGTTGAAGTGGTCCCTCTGCTTGAGGTAGGAGAGGGCGGCGCTCCTGTCTATGTAGAGCTCGCCGGAGTCCGGCTCCAGCTCGCCCGCGAGTATCTTCATCAGGGTGCTCTTGCCCGCGCCGTTGGCGCCGACAATGCCTATCTTGTCCCCTTCGTTGATATGAAAAGAAGCATCGATCAGTACAGGCTCGATGCCGTAGCTCTTGCTCAGTTTTGAAGCGGTGATGATGCTCATGGGCTGTATGATATCATATTTTGCGCCCGCGCGCCACAGTGCGGGCGTTATTGAGCGGGGACCCGCGGCTGTTTTCGGGGGAGCAGGCGCCCAGCGCTCCGGCGCCTCCCGCCCTGTTCAAGAAGACGCTGCTGTGGTAAAATCTTTCAGAGGAAATATCCCCGCGGGAAGGCGAAAAAATGCCCGCCTCCCATGCGGGAAGCGGGCGTGCCTTCGTTCTTATATTCGATTTAAACTATCGAACTAAGCCTGCTCAGGGGCTCCTACGGGGCAAACGTTGGCGCAGTTGCCGCACTCGATGCACTTTTCGGCGTCGATGACGTACTTGCCGTCTCCCTCGGAGATGGCTTCTACGGGGCACTCGGCAGCGCAGGCGCCGCAGGCGAGGCAAGCATCAGAAATTACAAATGCCATAGTTGTTTCCTCCTATATGACTACCAAGGCTGAAATTTCAAACCATAAATAATATAGCAAAAAAGAGGACTGTCAACAAGGAGTATTCGTCAAATTTGAGTGAAGCTCCTGAGATGACGCGGAGAAGAACTGAAATGACCATTTACGGACTGTCGGGAAGATCGGGGACCGGAAAGAGCTACCGCGCGGCTGAGCTGTGCGGGCGCCTGGGGATCGAGGCCATCATCGACGACGGGCTCTTCATATATCAGAACGAGGTCCACGGGATCTCGGCTAAGAAGCAGCCGACGAAGATAGGCGCGGTCAAGTGCGCTCTCTTCACGGACGACGCGCACAGGGACTCCGTGGCGAAGAGCATAGAGGAGGCCGCTCCCGGGAGCATACTTATACTGGGGACCTCCGACCGCATGGTGAGGAACATAGCAGAAAGGCTGGGGCTTCCCGAGCCCTCGGAGATCATCCACATAGAGGAGATCGCGACGCAGGACGAGATGAAGAAGGCCCGCGACAGCCGCGACGGCTCGGGGACTCACGTCATACCGGCGCCGACCTTCCAGGTTAAGAAGCAGTTCAGCGGATACTTCCTCGACCCCAAGAGGGGCTTCCGCTCGGTGCTCGACCGCGCCGACGTGCCCCACGACAAGACCATAGTGAGACCGACTTACAGCTACCTCGGGAGCTTCAGCATATCTGACAAGGTCATAAGCGATATCGCCGAGCACTTCGCGGAGCGCACGGACGGGATAGCCGAGGTCCTCTGGGTCGCGAGCGCCACCGGCGACGAGGGCACCTACGTGAGGATCATAGTCCGGGCAGAGTACGGGAAGAACGCGAGGAGCGCAGCGCTTGAGCTCCAGCGCCGGATAAGCGAGGGCGTCGCCTTTATGACGGCCTTCAACGTGCTCGGGGTGGAGGTCGAGATCCGCGATTTCAAGTTCGCTGATATGTGACGGAGAAAAGCAATGAAGAACAACAGAGCGCTGAAGCTTATAATATTCCTCCTCCCGCTGATCTGCGGGACCGCGGGCTTCGTCTCGGCGGGCGAGAGGCTGCTGGATTCCATGTTCTTCTGCGTGCAGATGTACGTGCTGAACTACCCGTACATCCCGCCTAACGCCCTGGTGGAGATTGCGCGCTGGACGGCCCCCTTTGTGTCCGCCTACAGCGTGCTGATGATCGCTTCCACGGTCAGAGAGAGGCTGAAGGACATGATCAGAAGCCGCAGGCCGGATTCCGTCGCCGTATACGGGCCGGAGGAGCTGAGAGCGCCTCTCCTTGCGGCGCTCGGAAAGCGCGGCGTAGCGGGCGGGACCGCCCCCTCGCGGGCCGCCGGCCACATACTGCTCTGGGACGAGGAGGAGAACCTCCGCTTTCTGGAGAGGAACAGGGACGCGCTCGCCGGAAAGGACGTCTATCTGAAGAGCAGCTCCCTCCCCGCGCAGGCGGCCGCCGGCGCTCAGCTCCACATCTTCTGCCCGGAGGAGACCGCGGCGAGGCTCTACTGGAAGGAGCGCTGCCTCTATGAGGATTCACTCGCGCGGGGCCACCGCATGAGCGTCGTCATCATCGGCTTCGGCAGGCTCGGAAGCGGGCTACTAAGCTTCGGGTTGCAGAACAACATATTCTCGCCGGAGCAGCGGATAGAATACCACGTCTTCGGCGGAGATCCCTCATATCTCAAGATACATCACGAACTGAACGGGCTGCGGGACGCGGTCATCTTCCACAGTGAGCCCTGGGAGGACAGCCTTCCCCTGCTCGAGGAAGCCGGACGCGTCATAGTCCTTCAGCAGGAGGGGCAGACGGAGCTGCTCTCCCGCATGCTGCTCGCGCTCAAGGCGCGACGGATAGACGTCTTTTCCGCCGGAGAGGCCGGGCTAGGGATACTGGGCGGGGACAGGATAAACTGCTTCCCGTGGACCGAGGCAGCCTTCAGGCCTGAGAACATACTGAGCGAGGAGCTCTACCGCCGCGCGAAGGCGCTCAACCTGCGCTATGCCCACCTCTATCAGGGAGTTCAGGAGACGGAGGAGGCGCTGGACGCCGAGTGGGAGAAGCTCGATACCTTCACCCGCTATTCGAATATAAGCTCCGCGGATTATCACGAGGTCCGGCTGAGGATGCTCGAGGCTATGGGCGAGCCCGCCGACGCCGGCGCGATATCGCCCGGGCGCATGGAGCTGCTCGCGGAGCTCGAGCACATGCGCTGGTGCCGCTACCACCTGCTGAACAACTGGAGCTATGGCGTTCCCGAAGGCGGAAAGAACAAGGACGCCGCGCGGCGCGTGCACCGCGACCTGAAGTCCTACGCGGAGCTCAGCGAGGCGGAGAAGCAGAAGGACCGCGACGCCGTGAGGGTGATGCTGGAGCTGTGATGGAGCGGCCCGGAGCGGCCGTGTGAGGTGAATATGTCAAAACTGCTGTATAAAACCGTCGCCGGCGAGAGGCCGCAGGGAAAACCGTACGTCTATTTCTCCTGCCATCCGGATGATCTTGAGGCATACTTCGGGGAATACGCCCCGAAGATCATGAACATACAGGACTGCGCGTTCTGGTATGAGTCGGAGCCGGAAGCCGCCTGGGACGCGGAGGAGCTGGAGGCTGAGCTTTCGCAGATGCAGCTCTTCGTGATGCCGGTCACCACGAAGCTGCTGAGCTCCCCGAACCGGGCTATGGACGCCGAGTTTCCCATGGCGCTGCGAAGGCACATACCTGTCCTCCCTCTCATGATGGAGAGCGGTCTTTCTGAGCTCTATTCCCGCCGCTTCGGCGACCTTCAGTATCTGGATCCGAACGACAGCGACGATACGAGGCGGAGCTTCGGGGAGGCGCTCAGCTCTTACATAAGGTCGACCCTCGTCAGCGACGAGACCGCGAAGAGGGTGCGGGCGGCCTTTGACGCCTACATCTTCCTCAGCTACCGCAAGAAGGACCGCAGGCAGGCGCAGGAGCTGATGCGCCTGATCCACAGCAACCCCGCGTGCCGCGATATCGCGATCTGGTACGACGAGTTCCTGACCCCGGGCGAGGACTTCAACCGGGCCATCGAGGAGATGCTCGAAAAGAGCGACTTTCTGGCCCTGGCTGTGACGCCCAACCTGGTGAACGAGGCCAACTACGTCATGACGAACGAGTATCCCGCCGCGCTGGAGCGGGGCAAGCCCGTGCTGCCTGTGGAGATGGTCGAGACCGACCGGAGCGAGCTCGAAGCGCACTACGAGGGGCTTCCGCCCTGCGTCCCCGGAAGGGACAGCGAGGAGTTCAGGGAAGCCCTTGCGGGAAAGCTCAGAGGGCTCGCGCTCTCCGAGAGCGGGGACCGTCCGGAGCACAACTACCTCATAGGCCTCGCGTACCTGGACGGGATCGATGTGGAGGTCGATCCGCGGCGCGCGGAAGAGCTCATAAGAGGCGCCGCGGAAGCCGGAGTGCCCGAGGCGATGGAGAAGCTGGCCTCGATGTACGAGTCCGGGAAGGGCGTCGAGCGGGATCTCAGCGAGGGGCTCGAATGGAGACGCAGGCATACGGTGAAGCTGATGGAGGACTTCTCGGCAGGAGGGCCGAGCGTGGAGAAGTTTTACGATATCGTCCGCGATCTTCTGGTTCTCGGAGACGCAAGGATGGCGCTTCACCTGACGGATGACGCTCTTGAGTCCTATGAGATGGCGAGCAATCACGCTTTAAATCTCGCGGCTATCGGAAAGAAGGAATACTTCCATATACTCGCGGTCAGTCTCGACAGGCTCGCGCTCGCCGAAGAGGAGAAGGGCGATATGGCTGCCGCGGCTGAGCAGCTCGGGAAGGCTCTCACCATAGCGGAAGCGCTCGCGCAGGCAACAGGTTCGGAGAGCTCGCGGCTCTACCTGTCCCGCTTATACAGAAGGCTCGGTCATATCGCGGAGTCCGGAGGAGAGCTCTCATCCTCCGTGGAATACTACAGGAAGTCTCTCGCCGTAAGGGAGGCTCTGGCCGCCGAGACCGGTTCCGCCGAGTCGCGCTACGATCTGTCCGACAGCTATCTGGGGCTTGGAAGCGCGGCGGAATCTATGGGAGACCTTGCCCTCGCCCGTGAATACTATGAGAAGGCTCTCGCGATCCGGGAGCAGCTGTCAAAGGAGTCGGGGGCGAGAAGATACCGCCGGGGGCTGGCGGTCGTGCTCGGCAGCCTGGGCGATCTGTCGAAGGAGGAGAACGATCTGCCCGCCGCCCGCCAATACTACAGCCGCAGCCTGGAGATTTGCGAAGCGATCGGAGACGAGACCGGAAGCCTGGATTCATACCGCGACGTGGCGATATGCCGTTTGAATCTCGGAGGCATGGCGATGTCTGAGGACGACCTGCCCTCAGCGCGCCGGCACTTTGAGTACAGCTTCAGGCTCTGCAAGGCCCTTAATAACGTTGCCGCGACCGTCAGGTCCCGGCTCGACCTGGGCTCGTGCTGCAACAGCCTCGGCAACCTCGCCGAGGCCGAAGGAGACTATGAAAAGGCGAGGGAGTATTACGGTATGGCCCTCGAGATAGAAGAGGCCGTCGCCTCCGAGACCGGCACCGCCGCCTCAAGGCGCTCTCTGTCGGTCGCTCTCAGCAATCTCGGCGACGCTGTCAAGAGCGGGGGAGACCTGTCAGAGGCGCTGAAGTACTATGAGAGGAGCCTCGAGATAAGGGAGGAGCTGGCGCGTGAGACCGAGCTCATCCAGGCGAGAAAAGACCTCGCCGCGGCCTGTCTGCGTCTCGCTGAAGCCGCAGCCGACGCGGGGGACATACCCAGGGCGGAGAGCTGCTACGAAAGATTTCTCAAGCTGAGAGAGGAGCTGGCTGAGAAGGAGGACAGCGATGACTCGCTCGTCGAGCTCGCCACCGCGTATTTTCTGTTCGGGTGCTTCTGCGGACTGCGTCTGGGCGATAAGGAGAGAGCGGGGGATATGTTCCGCAAGCTCATTGTGCTTTCGGAGGGGCGCGGCGGATCGGGCCTTGAGGATCTCAGGGAGCAGGCGGAGATGATGCTCAGATTATTATGAATTTAGAGTGAAGAATCCCTCGCGACCCGTTTTTTCGTATTGACAAGAGGGCGCAGGTGGCTATAATGGTTTTAGCACTCAAAAGAATAGAGTGCTAACAACAGCGTCAAGATTATATTTAAATATATGGAGGCAATCATGGAAATCAGACCTTTAGGTGACAGGGTCCTCATCAAGAGGCTCGAAGCTGAAGAAAAGACCAAGAGCGGCATCGTACTTCCGGGTTCGGCTCAGGAGAAGCCGCAGCTCGCTGAGGTCATAGCCGTCGGTCCCGGAACCGACGACGTCAAGATGGAAGTCGTCCCGGGAGACAAGGTCATCATCTCTAAGTATTCCGGAACTGAGATCAAGATGGACGGCGAGGATCTGATCATCGTCAGCCAGAAGGACATACTCGCGGTAGCGAAATAACAGGAGGCAAGGATCATGGCAAAAGATATCAACTTCGGCGAGACCGCCAGAAGAAAGCTCCAGTCCGGCGTAGACCAGCTGGCTAATACCGTTAAGATCACTCTCGGCCCCAAGGGCAGGAACGTTCTCATCGAGAAGAAGTTCGGCTCCCCGCTGATCACCAACGACGGCGTCACCATCGCCAAGGAGATCGAGCTCGAGGACGCTTACGAGAACATGGGCGCCGCCGTTGTCAAGGAAGTCGCTTCCAAGACCAACGACGTCGCGGGCGACGGCACCACCACCGCGACCCTGCTCGCCCAGGCCATCATCAGAGACGGCTTCAAGAACGTAGCCGCCGGCGCCAACCCGATGATCCTCAAGAGGGGCATCCAGGGCGCTGTCGACGTAGCCGTCGAAGAGCTCAAGAAGAATTCCAAGCCGGTCGACGGCAAGGAGGCTATCGCCCAGGTCGCTTCCGTCTCCGCGGGAGACAGCGAGATCGGCGGACTCATCGCTGACGCGATGGAGAAGGTCGGCGCCGCCGGCGTCATCACCGTCGAGGAGTCCAAGTCCATGGGCACCGAGCTCGAGGTCGTCGAGGGCATGCAGTTCGACAGAGGCTACCTCTCTGCCTACATGGTCTCCGATACCGACAAGATGGAGGCAGTGCTCTCCAACCCGTACATCCTCATCACCGACAAGAAGGTCTCCAACATCCAGGAGCTCCTGCCTATCCTCGAGCAGGTCGTCCAGCAGGGCAAGAAGATGCTCATCATCGCTGAGGACGTCGAGGGCGAGGCTCTCGCGACCCTGGTCCTCAACAAGCTCAGAGGCGTGTTCGACTGCGTAGCGGTCAAGGCTCCGGGCTTCGGCGACAGGCGCAAGGAGATGCTCAACGATATCGCCATCCTCACCGGAGGCACCGTCATCAGCAGCGAGCTCGGCTATGAGCTCAAGGACGCTACCATCGATATGCTCGGAAGCGCTTCCACCGTCAAGGTCAGCAAGGAGAACACCGTCATCGTCGGCGGCGCCGGAAGCAAGGAAGAGCTCGCGGCCAGGACCGCTCAGATCAAGGCCCAGATGGAGACCGTCACCTCAGACTACGACAGAGAGAAGCTCGCCGAGAGGCTCGGAAAGCTCTCCGGCGGCGTAGCCGTCATCAAGGTCGGCGCGGCCACAGAGACCGAGCTGAAGGAGAGAAAGCTCCGCATCGAGGACGCCCTCAACGCGACCAAGGCCGCGGTCGAGGAAGGCATCGTCCCGGGCGGCGGAGTCGCCCTCGCCAACGCCATCCCGGCAGTGAAGAAGTACGCCGAGACCCTCAGCGGAGACGTCAAGACCGGCGCCGGCATCATCGTAAGAGCTCTCGAGGAGCCCGTACGCCAGATCGCCGAGAACGCGGGCTTCGAAGGCTCCGTCGTGATCGAGGCCGTCAAGAACGCCAAGAAGGGCGTTGGCTTCAACGCCTCCACCGAGAAATATGAGGACATGATCGGCGCCGGCATCGTCGACCCGACCAAGGTCACCAGGTCCGCGCTGCAGAACGCGGCTTCCGCCTCCGCTCTGCTCCTCACCACCGAAGCCTGCGTGGTCGAGATCCCCAAGCCCGCCGCTCCGGCTCCCGCCATGGACGGCATGGGCGGAATGGGCGGCGTGATGTAATCGCGCTTCCCTAAAGCGAATAACAGCTCAAAGAGCGGCGCTTCCCGCACAGGGAGGCGCCGCTTTTAATGTGATCAGGATCCCGCGTCAGACGCGGGGCCGCTCTTTGTCCCGCGATCTTGGCTTTGCCCGGCGCGGCGATCGGTGATACAATACGATAAGTATTTGTATTATGGGTAAGGGCGGCCGCGGAGCGGCCGTCCGGTGAGGCAGCATGAAGAAGGGCTCGCGCGACCTGACCCAGGGCAACATAATGAGGGAGCTTATACTGTTCGCTCTCCCCATCTTCGCCGGACAGGTCTTTCAAAATCTGTACAACAGCGTCGACTCGATAGTCGTCGGCAGGGCGCTCGGAACGACCTCCCTGGCGGCGGTCTCTTCGAGCGCGGACATATCGCAGCTCCTCAACGGCTTCTTCGTCGGCTTCTCCACTGGAGGCGGGGTTCTGGTGTCCAGGTATTTCGGCGCCAGAGACCGCGCCAACATGGAGAAAGCCCTGCACACCCTGGTCTCCCTCGGCATGCTCGTCGGCCTTTCCATGGCCTGCGCGGGCATAGCCCTCGCGCCCGTGCTGCTCAGGGTCGTGCGCTGCCCGGACGACGTCTTTCCCGAGGCCCTGGCTTACCTCAGGGTGTATCTCGTCGGCGTGCTGTTCACGGCGATCTACAATGTCGGCTCCAGGATACTCCAAGCGGTCGGCGACTCCAGAAGGCCTTTCTATTACCTCGTGATCTCCAGCCTCACGAACATCGCGATGGACATACTCTTCGTGGTGTTCCTCGGCTTCGGCGTGATGGGCGCCGCCCTCGCAACGATAATCTCCCAGGGCCTCAGCGTGACCCTGGTCTACTCCCGCATGCTCAAGACGGACGACGTCTACAGGCTCTACCCCTCGAGGCTCATGCGGATGGACCGCGAGATGCTCTCGGCGATCGCCTCGCTCGGCTTCCCTGCCGCGATCCAGTCCAGCCTGATCTCGATATCGAACCTCTTCGTCCAGCGCTACATCAACTCCTTCGGCTCCGCGGCGATGGCCGGCATAGGCGCCGCCAAGAGGATAGACCGCTTCGTAGGCATGATCGCCCAGTGCCTCGGCCTCGCGACCGCGACCTTCGTGGCGCAGAACGTCGGCGCCCGCAAGTACGAACGCGCCTTCAAGGGCATACGCACAGCCCTCGCGGTCTGCGCGGTCTACGTGCTCGTCGTGGGCAGCGTCGTCTATACCAACGCCGAGTTCTTCGTGAGCATATTCATCGAGAAGCCCGAGGCGATAGCCTACGGCGCCTCGATGGTCCACGTTATGATCCCGTTCTATTACTGCCAGTCGCTGAACAACGTCTTCGCGAACGCCGTGAGGGGCTTCGGGAAGTCCTTCGTCGTCATGCTCTGCTCCATACTCGGAATGATAGGCTGCAGGCAGCTCTTCCTCTTCTTCGCGATGAGGCAGAACTACGTCGTGCAGAACGTCTATTTCGCCTATCCCTTCGGCTGGGCCTGCGCCGCGGTCTCCGTCATGATCTACTATTTCGTTAAGATCCGGCCGAAGTACGCCGGGAAAGGGGACGCGGACTGAGCTGAAGGGCAGGTGGCGCGGCGCGGAAGACAGACGCTGCGGCCTGATGCGCCGATCCGCGCGCCGTCTCTCGGAATCCGCTCCGCGGGCTCCCTCACTGCTTCAGCATATCCTCAACTATATCCCTCAGATGCACCGGGTCCAGCCCGTATCTGTTGATCTTCGTGAGAGTCTCCCTGACGAGGCTCTCGTCACTCGTTATGTCGGTGATCGCCCCGCGCACCTCTCCGTCCTCGAGGCGGCCTATCCCGTAGCCCGCCCGGCCGTCGCCGCGCTCGTTTATTATCAGAATGTAGCTCGGGAAGGGGCGGAGCTGTCCTCCGTCCGGCCTGAGGTCGATGTCCTCCCCGGGATCGGCCGCCGGCCTTTCGATCCCGCAGTCATCCGCGGACCGGTCAGATCTCCATTCGGCCGCTGGCCTGTTCAGCTCTGTCTCTTCCTGCATGCTGCGCGCGCTCTCCGGCGCGCTATCTCCGTTCGCTCTCATCATGTCGTTCCCCCTTTGACACGCTTAAAACGCGGCAGGCCGTATCGGTTTGAACTCATTATACCAATATTTAACAGTAAAACAATGGTAATCAACCCGAAGCGGAGGATCTTCGGGGAATGAGCGGAGAACGCAGAAACAATTAAGCCGCAGTCTCTCCTGAGGCGGAGAGGCTGCGGCGGAACGCAAGAGCAGCGGTCAAAAGTACGGGCGGGATCAGCTATTCGCCCATCACCATGATGGTGAAGCTGCGCTTCTGGAGGCCGTCCATCTCGGTGAAGTAGATGTCCTGGGCGCCTCCGCGGACCAGCTTTCCCCCGATCACGGGCATGATGGCGAAGTAGCCGCCGATCGCGGACTTCAGGTGTCCGGGCGCGTTGCCCGAGCAGGTGCCGTAGGTCGGAAGCATGTGGGTGTGCACATACGGGGCGTGGGTCGGAACGAGGCGCTCGAACATGTCCTCGATGTCCTTCTCGACGCAGGGCAGGGACTCGTTGACGAGTATCGCCGTCGTGGTGTGCTTGGAAATGACGTAGCATACGCCGTCGGTGATCCCGGATGCCTCGACGAAGGAGCTCACCTCGTCCGTGATGTTGATCATCTGGAACACTTCGGTGGTCTCAACAGTGCAGGTCTTGTACTTTACCATGTTCTCACCTCCTGTCCGCGGAAGTCCCGTCCGCGGTCTCCATACCTAGGAATCTCAGGGCGTTCTCCCCCGTGATCTTTCTGACTACGTCCTCCCTCAGCCCCAGCGAGAGCAGACCGTCGAGGGCTCTCTCCTGGCGCCAGCGCGGGTTGTTGGAGCCGTACATGACCTTGTCGGCGAAGTTGTTCTCGAGCCAGTCGATCCCCATGTCGACGGTGAAGATCTGGCGGTACCAGTCTCTCGGCGAGCCCATGAACACGGTCGAGGTATCCGTATAGACGTTCGGGTATTTGAGTATCATCATCACGGTCTCAGCGACCCAGGGGAAGCCCAGATGCGCGAGGCAGAAGCGAAGTTCAGGATACTCCACAGCGATATCCTCGAAGTCTATTGGCCTCGAGTACTTGGAGGGTGAATCCGGCTCCCAGCTGTAGCCGCAGTGGAAGGTCACGGGCTTGCCGTACCTGAGGCAGAGCTCCAGCAGGGGGCGCAGCCTCGCGTCCGACGGGAACATGTGCAGGTGCGAGAGGTTGAGCTTGAGACCCGAGAGCTTCAGCTCGGTGAAGGCTCTCTCGAGCTCCTCGGCCGCGCCGCCGCTTCTGGGATCGACGCTCGCGAAGCCTATGAAGCGTTCAGGAGCGAAGGCGACGATCTTTGCGATCTCGTCGTTGCTGATGAGCGGGCGGCCCATCTCCGCGGAATAGTCCTCCGGAAGGAGCACGGTCCGGTCGACCTTCGCGTGATCGGCGACCTTCAGGAAGAACTCCGCCGAGGTGATCCCGGATTTGTAGAGGCCGAAGTTCTGCCTCCGCCACTCGAAGACGCTGTCGCCGCTGCCCGGCGTTATCAGGTCGAAGAGCAGCGGATGCGCGTGTACATCTATTATCATTGTTTCCTCCTTTAAACGCTCCGCGCCGGTTTCAGGCCGGCGCCGCTGTGAGACGCGCGGAAAGTCCCGCGCCGCCGATACTATAAGCGCGGAAGCCCCGCGCCTTGCTGCCGTCAGAAATAGGGCTCGAAGTGCGAGACGACCTTAGAGGCCCTGGCCGCGCCGGACATCATGCACTCCGGAACGCTCTTCCCGTCGAGAAGGGCGCTTATGAAGCCCGCGAAATAGGAGTCTCCCGCTCCCACGGTGTTCTCCAGATGCTCTGTTTCCACTATCCCGCACTCGTAGAAGCGCTCGCCGTCGAAGGCGACCGAGCCCTTCTCGCCCATGGTGCCTATCATGATCTTCGCGCCGCGCTCGCAGCCGTGCCTGAGGAAGCTCCGGAGCTCCTCTCCGTCCTCCTCGAAGGAACCGAGGCCGGCCTTCAGATAGGGGTAGATGTTCTCCGCTCTGGGATCGTTTCCCCTGATCTTCGTGAAGTCGAAGAATATCATGGCGCCTTCGGAGGCGATCTCGGGAAGCCTCGTGCAGAGCTCGCTCTGGTAGTCGACGTGCACGCAGTCGAAGCCGGCGGCGTAGCGCACGGCGTCGTCGCTGAAGCGGTATCCGTCCATCACGCCCTTGTTGGGGAAGGCGTGGACGCGGTCCCTGCCGTTGAGCAGCATGCCGAAGCTCGCGGTGGAGGCGCCTTCGACGGTCTCGAGCCGCGAGATATCTATCCCGCGCTCCTCGAAGGAGTCCCTGAGCAGCTTTCCGTACTCGTCGTCTCCCACAGCGGAGATGACCGCCCCTTCGATGTCGTCCCTCATGCTCATGAGGTTGTAGAGGACGTCGACGCCGTTGCCGGTCGGGTAGCAGCGCCCTCCGAGGTTTGTGTAGTAGTCCACGCAGATGAAGCCTGCGGCCGCGAATCTCATGCCTGTTGCCTCCTTTTTCTGACATATCACGTTTATAACAATATATAACATTTGCAGGCTGGTTTTCAAGGGCAGCGTTGAAAAGTTGCGCCTTCTGTTCCCTGTCCCGCGACTTCTGCTCCGGTTTCCGCGTCTCCCGTCCGGACTGTGATCTCCCTGCGCGGGCAGCGGCCGCGCCTCCCGCGCCCGCGTCCAAAAAATCTCCCCTCGGGACATATTTCTATTGAACGGCCAGTCGCGCATGATGTATAATTTTTTAACCAAAATGGAGACTTATATGAAAAGCAAATATATCGTTGCATTTCTTTTAATACTTGCCCTGTGCCTGGGGCTCTCTGCCTGCGGCAGGAAGGCGCCAAAGCCGTCCGCTGATCCAGGGACCCAGACAGAGGCCGTCGCCAAGTCCGGCGAGAGCGCTCCGGAGAGCTCCGCTCCATCCGGCGAGACTCCCGAGCCGCCCCACGAGCCGACTCCGCAGGAGATCGCGGCGTCCATGCAGGATTACACGATAGGGGAGAACGGCAAGGCCGCTCCGATCGGCGTCGTGGACGACAACTACCTCATACTCGTAAACAAGACCCATCCCCTGAGCAAGGACTACTGGCCTGACGACATGGTCACGGTATCCAAGACCGTCGCGGGGGTAGGCAACGCCGATACCCACAAGCTGCGCAAGGTCGCTGCCGACGCGCTCGAGGAGATGTTCGCCGCCGCCGCGAAGGACGGCGTAGACATCGCCCTCAGGACGGGCTTCCGCTCCTACAGCTATCAGGATTCGCTCTTCAAGAGCTACGTCGCCAACCACGGCGAGGCCGAGGCCAACACCTTCAGCGCCCGCCCCGGCGAGTCCGAGCACCAGAGCGGCCTATGCTGCGATCTGGGCGGCAAGTCCGAGGGCTACGCGCTCTCCTACAGCTTCGGAGGCACCGCGGAGGGCAAGTGGGTCGCGGAGCACGCGCACGAGTACGGCTTCATCATCAGATACATCGACGGCAAGACCGTTAACGGCCAGATGCAGCCCGGAGAGATCACAGGATACGTCTTCGAGCCCTGGCACATACGCTACGTCGGAGCTGACGTCGCGGCTGAGATAGTTGAAAAAGGCATCACTTTTGAGGAGTATTTAGGAGTGTTAGATTAATGGCAAGATTCTATTCAGAACCGTCCAGGACCTTCAGCGAGTATCTGCTGATCCCCGGCTATTCCGGAGCGGAGCACATCCCTGACAATGTCAGTCTGAAGACTCCGGTCACCAAATTCAGAAAGGGAGAGGAGCCGGCGATCTCGATGAACATCCCGCTCACCTCCGCGATCATGCAGTCGGTATCCGGCGACAGGCTCGCGGTAGCGCTGGCCAAGGAGGGAGGCATCTCCTTCATCTTCGGCGCCCAGAGCATCGAGAGCGAGGCGGCCATGGTCGCCCGCGTCAAGAACTACAAGGCGGGCTTCGTATCCTCCGACGCGAACATCCGTCCCGACGGAACGCTCGGCGAGCTGCTCGAGATCAAGGCCAAGACCGGCCACTCCACAACTGCCGTCACCGACGACGGCACCGCGAACGGCAAGCTGCTCGGAATGATCACCAGCACCGATTACCGCGTCAGCCGCATGGGCGAGGATACCAAGGTCAGCGATTTCATGACCCCGCTCGAAAAGCTCGTCTACGCCAGAGAGGGCATCAGCCTCGCGGACGCCAACGACATGCTCTGGGATCACAAGCTCAACGCTCTGCCCATAGTCGACGCCGAGGGCAGGATGAAGTACTTCGTGTTCCGCAAGGACTACGACAGCCACAAGCAGAACCCGATCGAGCTCCTCGACGACGAGAAGCGCTACGTCGTAGGCGCCGGCATCAACACCAGAGACTACGAGAAGAGAGTTCCCGCGCTCGTCGAGGCCGGAGTGGACATCCTCTGCATCGACAGCTCCGAGGGACACTCGATCTGGCAGAAGAGGACCATAGAATGGATCCGCAGCCGCTACGGCGACAGCGTCAAGGTCGGAGCCGGAAACGTCGTCGACGACGAGGGCTTCAGGTTCCTCGCCGAGGCCGGAGCCGACTTCGTCAAGGTCGGCATAGGCGGAGGCTCCATCTGCATCACCAGAGAGACCAAGGGCATAGGCCGCGGACAGGCGACCGCCGTCATCGAGGTCGCGAAGGCCCGCGACGAGTACTTCAGGGAGACCGGCGTGTACGTGCCCATCTGCTCCGACGGAGGCATCGTGCTCGACTACCACATGACCCTCGCGCTCGCCATGGGAGCCGACTTCCTCATGCTCGGCAGATACTTCGCCGGCTTCGAGGAGAGCCCCACCGCCCGCCTCATGGTCAACGGCAGCTACGTCAAGGAGTACTGGGGCGAAGGCTCCAACCGCGCCCGCAACTGGCAGCGCTACGACCTCGGCGGCAAGGAGAAGCTCAGCTTCGAGGAGGGCGTCGATTCCTACGTCCCCTACAAGGGCATGCTCTCCGACGGCGTCAGGATGTCCCTGGCCAAGGTCAAGTCCACCATGTGCAACTGCGGCGTGCTCACCATCCCCGAGCTGCAGCAGAACGCAAAGCTTACCCTCGTCTCCGCGACCTCTATCGTAGAGGGCGGAGCTCACGACGTAATACTCAAGGATACCAGCGCGGTCAAGCGCTAAGGAGGCTTCCGAATGAACAGCAACAAGAGACCCGATGATATGAAGAGGATCAACACTCCCGAGCTCGCCAAGGCCTTCATCGACGAGCAGGTCGAGGCCATCAGGGCGCAGGTCGGGGACGGCAAGGTCCTCCTCGCGCTCTCCGGCGGAGTCGACAGCTCCGTCTGCGCGGCTCTGCTCTCCAAGGCCATAGGCAAGCAGCTCACCTGCGTCCACGTCAACCACGGACTCCTCAGGAAGGGCGAGCCCGAGCAGGTCTGCGAGGTCTTCGGCAAGCAGTTCGACGTCAACCTCGTCTACGTTGACGCGGTCGACAGGTTCCTCGACGCCCTCGCCGGAGTCGCCGATCCCGAGCAGAAGAGAAAGATCATCGGCAAGCTCTTCATCGACGTGTTCGCCGAGGAAGCCGCCAAGCTCGACGGCATCAGGTTCCTCGGACAGGGCACCATCTATCCCGACATCCTCGAGTCCGACGGAGTCAAGGCTCACCACAACGTGGGCGGCCTCCCTGAGGATCTCCAGTTCGAGCTCGTCGAGCCGGTCAAGTTCCTCTACAAGGACGAGGTCAGAGTCGTAGGCGAGGCCCTCGGGCTTCCCCACGCCATGGTCTACAGGCAGCCGTTCCCCGGCCCCGGCCTTGGAGTGCGCTGCATCGGCGCCATCACCCGCGACAGGCTCGAGGCCGTAAGAGAGGCCGACGCCATCGTCCGCGATGAGATAGGCAAGATGGATCCTACCCCCTGGCAGTACTTCTGCGCTATCCCCGACTTCAAGTCCACCGGCATCAAGGACGGCAAGCGCTACATGGGCTGGGCCGTCGTCATCAGGGCTATCAACACCGTCGACGCCGTGACCGCCGAAGCCGTCGAGATCCCCTGGGATATGCTCAAGAGGATGCGCGACCGCATCATCGCCACCGTCCCCGGCGTCAACAGAGTCCTCTGGGACATCTCCGACAAGCCGCTGAGCACGATAGAGTGGGAATGACGCTCGAAACGGCGAAAACCCGCATGAATACAGGCTTTTTTGCCCGTCCATACTGCTCTTGATACTGGATTGATACTATTTGTGTCCGCCCGGTATTCTCAAGAGAAAAATCCCAAAAGGACAAGCAAAACCGCCCTGCTGAACGACAAATTCAGCAGGGCGGTTTTTTTGCTTGTCTTATTTATTTTTCCGCCAAGGGATATAATATTCGCTTTCCAGGCCATCGTCGCAGGTATGGGGCCAGTTGAGTTTCCATTCAAAATACTCTTCCCTGGTGATCTCCCCGGCGTGTAACTCCTGCTGACGAAAAAGCCATTCCCGCATGAACTCGTCCACAAGGCCATACTGGAAGTACATACCCACGGGAGGGTGTGCGGGCCAGTCATCGCTATCATTGTACCGTACAGCGGTATCATCAGCGGCCCCTGCTCTGCCCGGATTGCGGACAAGTTGGAACAGGCGGATAGCGCCAGGGCTGTCCTCGTCCAGCCAGAAGAATGTCCGCATGAAGTCCTCGGCAGAGCCGGGGGCGATGGTGTAGAAGTTCTGGCGGTCTACCCGCAGCGCCTCGGCCATCTTGTCCAGCAGTTCCCGTTTCGGAACACGGTAATTCGTCTCATACTGGGCGATCCGGTTGTCCGCTCCCTTTTCCTCAAAGCCGATAGCAAGCCCCAATTCCTTTTGTGTCATGCCTCGAAAGGTGCGGATTTTCTTTATCTTGTCTCCGACTGTCATAATATCCCACCGCCTTTGCCAATAGTATAGCGCAAAAAAGCGAAAGATGCAAGATAATCTTTAACAAAAATGCGAAATAAATTCTTGACATTAACACTTATGTTAATGTATAATGAAGATGGTGACATTAACATATTTGCGAAACTAAAATAAGGAGGTGCTGACCATGGAAAAGGAGCTGTTTGTGAGAGCAGAGGAGGTCGCCAGGGAGCTGGGCATTTCCAAGCCCTACGCCTACAAGCTGGTGCGGGAGATGAACGAGGAGCTGAAGAAAAAAGGCTTTCTCACCATTCCCGGACGGGTAAGCAGGCGCTACTTCGAGGAAAAATTCTATGGGCTGCGGGACAGACAATAAGGAGGGAACCACAATGCCGGCATACAAAGACAAGGCAAAGGGCACATGGTATGCGTCCTTTTACTACGAGGACTGGACGGGCAAGAAAGTAAAGAAAATGAAACGGGGCTTTCCCACCAAGCGGGAGGCTCTGGAGTGGGAGCGGACATTCCTGCAACAACAGACCGCCGACCTGGAAATGACCTTTGAAAACTTCGTGGCTGTCTATGTGGCGGACATGAAAGGCCGTATCAAGGAAAACACCTGGGGGACGAAAGAGCATATCCTCTACAAGAAGTTGGTGCCGTACTTCGGCAAGCGGAAGATGTGCGACATTCACTCCAAGGAGGTCATCGCCTGGCAGAATGAAATGCTGGGTTACCGGGACAAGAACGGCAAGCCCTACTCTCCGGTGTACTTAAAAACGCTGCACAATCAGTTGAGCGCCGTGTTCAACCATGCGGTACGGCACTACAATCTAAAGGTCAATCCCGCTGCCCAGGCGGGCAATATGGGAAAGCCAAAGGGACGGGAAATGCTGTTCTGGACAAAGGCGGAGTATCTGAAATTCGCCGAGGCCATGATGGACAAGCCCCTTTCCTATTACGCCTTTGAAATGCTCTACTGGTGCGGCGTCCGGGAGGGGGAGCTGCTGGCCCTCACTCCTGGCGACTTCGACTTTGAGAAACAGACCGTCACCATCTCCAAGTCCTACCAGCGGATTAAGGGCAAGGATGTGATTACCGACCCCAAGACCCCTAAGAGCAACCGGGTCATTCAAATGCCCGCTTTCCTCTGTGAAGAAATGCGAGACTATATCAAGAGCCTGTATGGGGTGAAGCCCACCGACCGCATTTTCACGGTGACAAAATCCTACCTCCACCGGGAGATGGACAGGGGTGCGAAAGAGGCCGGGGTAAAGCGGATCAGAATACACGACCTGAGGCACTCCCACATTTCGCTGCTCATTGACATGGGCTTTACGGCCCTGGCAATCGCTGACCGGGTGGGACATGAAAGCATTGATATTACCTACCGCTACGCCCACCTGTTCCCCACCCGGCAGGCGGAGATGGCGGACAAACTGGACATGGAGCGAAAGGGGGCCTAAATCATGTCAGTGAAAAATCTTGACCGACACAACCGCTGGAGAAACAAAACTGTGGCTTTCCGGGTGTCCCCGGATGAGGACAGGGAAATTGAAACCGCTGTGCGGCTCTCCGGCCTTACCAAACAGGACTACATCACCCGACGGCTGCTGTGCCGGGATGTGGTGGTACAGGGCAACCCCAGGGTGTATAAGGCCCTGCGGAACGAGCTGGCCGCCGTTCTGGAAGAACTGGAGCGTATCGAGGCCGGGAATGGCGTGGATGGGGAGTTGCTGGACACCATCCGGCTGATCGCCGCCATCATGGACGGCATGAGGGAGGATTGATAGATGGATAGATTGCAAGAGAAAACGACTGCCCCATATCCGCCTGTTGGCGCAGACGGGGGACAGTCGCTCTCACAAAAACCTAACCAAAGTATAGCAGAGGGCGTGACAGAACACAAGCCCCCGGAAAGAGATTTGGAGGAAATCCTGCGGCAGATAAGCCGGGTCAATGACCCGGCCTATCTGCCTACCGTGTCTATGAATGACCTCTACGAACAGGTGTACCCCGGCAGACCTCCTGTGGTAGACGGTCTGCTCTATGCGGGGACATATCTCTTTGTGGGCGCTCCCAAGGTGGGCAAGTCCTTTCTCATGGCCCAGCTTGCCTATCATGTGAGTATGGGCCTTTCCCTGTGGGGGTATGAGGTGCGCCAGGGGACAGTCCTCTATCTGGCCCTGGAGGACAACCACCGTCGCTTACAGGAGCGGTTGTACCGGATGTTTGGAGTAGAGAGTACCGGAAACCTGTTCTTTGCCATCGGAGCTAAGCAGCTCGGCGGTGGCCTGGAGGAGCAGCTAAAGGGCTTTGTCCGGGAACACACGGACACCCGGCTTATTATCATCGACACCCTGCAAAAAATCCGGGAGGCCGGGGCAGAGAAGTACAGCTATGCCAACGACTATGAGGTAATCACCAAACTGAAACGGTTTGCCGATATAAGCGGGGTTTGCCTCCTGGTTGTACATCACACCCGCAAGCAGCAGGCCGATGATAAGTTTGATATGATCTCCGGCACCAACGGCTTATTGGGTGCGGCAGACGGGGCCTTTCTGCTCCAAAAGGAGCGGCGGGCAGACAACGCCGCCACCCTGGACATTTCTGGGCGGGATCAGCAAGACCAGCGCCTCTACCTCAAGCGGGACGAGGAACGGCTTGTGTGGGAGCTGGAGCGGCGGGAAACGGAGCTGCGGCAGGAGCCGCCTGACCCGGTGTTGGAGGCTGTTGCCGCCCTGGTAACGGCGGAACGGCCAGAGTGGAGAGGGACGGCCACGGAACTTGTCGCCGCCCTGGGGCTGGATATGAAACCCAATGCCCTGGCTATGCGGCTGAATGTCCGGGCGTGGCGGCTGTCCTATGAGTACCACATCCACTATGAAAGCGCCCGAACCCATGCCGGGCGGAGTATCAAGCTCACGTTGGAGGAACCCCAGGCGTGACGACCGTGACAGCTGTGACAGCTTTTCGGAGTGCGGAGGCGGTGTGTAAAACATCGTCACGGTCGTCACGGCTGTCACGGGGAGCGGGGGCGAAAGTCAAGGGGGGCATACCTGCGGGTGGAGATTGCCGCAAGTCAATACAACCCGTACCCCTTGACTTTCGGCCCACGGAAAACACTTGCCGGGCGGTGGAAAGGCCCCTGGCCTTTCCACCCTGCCCAACGGCGAGTGACAAAGTTTAGGCGGGGTGCAGGGTGCCCTTTTCAAAGGGCGGCCCTGCTGGGGGAGGCAACCGCAGTTGCCGGGGGCAAAGCCCCCACACCACCCCGTAGGGCGCAAATGCGCTTTTGATGGCCGTCAGGCTGTCAAAAGTGCTTTTGCGTTACTTTCGCAGAAAGTAACAAAGGCTCGCCGCTTGCGCGGCGGAAAAGGGAGGAGGGATTGATTTGAAAAGGACAATCAGCGCCATGGTGGGCCAAGGATCGGTGAACCATAACAGTAGAAAATTCCACGCCAAGAACACTGACCCGGAACGCTCCCACTTGAATATAACCTACTGCCAGGAGAATATCAAGGCGGTGTACCATGAACTCTTTGACGAGGCTCTGGAACGGTACAACGCTAAACAAACCAGGGCCGACAGAAGGATAGAGGATTACTATGAGAAGATCCGCTCCGGCAAGCAGGAAAAGCCGTTCCATGAAATCATCCTGCAAGTGGGCAATCGAGATGATATGAGCGCCGACAGCGAGGAGGGACAGCTTGCGGCAGCGGTTTTGGACGAGTACATGAAGGGCTTTCAAGAGCGCAACCCCCAACTCCGGGTGTTCTCTGCCCACCTCCACATGGACGAGGCTACGCCCCATCTGCACATTGACTTTGTACCATTCACCACCGGGAGCAAGCGAGGGCTGGACACGAGGGTATCTTTGAAACAGGCGTTAGCGGCCCAGGGTTTCCAGGGCGGCACCAGAGGGGACACAGAGTGGAGCCAGTGGGTGCGCTCGGAAAAGGAGCAGCTTTCCCTGGTCATGGAGCGCCACGGGATTGAGTGGGAGGACAAAGGCACCCACGACAAGCACTTGTCTGTGCTGGACTACAAGAAAGAGCAGCGGGCAAAGGAGATCGCCGTTCTGGAGACGGTCAAGGCGGAGAAAGAAAACCAGGTGGAGAGCCAGGAACGGCGGCTCAAAGAACTTGCCCCGGCGGTGAAAAATATGGAGCGGTTGGCAGCGGATTTCTCCGCCAATCCGGAGGAGATTTTGCCGGAGCCGGGAACGCTGGAAACAGGCCGGGCCTACCGAGAGAAAAAGGCAAAGCCCCTGCTGGCCCAAATCGTCAAGGTGCTGCGCTCCCTGTATCTGGCCTATGTGGAGCTGCGGGGGAAATTTGAGCGTCTGCAAGGGGACTATGGCCGGGTGAGGGAGAGCAACATCCGCCTGTCTGATCGATTGCAGGAGGTCAAGTTGGAAAACAAGGCCATGCGGCAAGTCTCCGCTGACTATGAGCGGGTCAAAAGGGCCTTTGGCCCAGAACAAGTGGACAGAATATTAGAGGCAGCTTACCAGCAGGAACATGCCGAAAAGGAACGGAAACGGGCCGCAAAGTCAAAAATTCGGATAGACGCACGATAATCACCAAAACCGGAGGGTATTCCAGTGAATACCCTCCGATTTTATTTGTGGAATCGGTAAAATGATTTCTTGTTTTTTAGAGCGTACTATGATATACTGCTATTATCCTGATTTGAGGAGTCTATCAAATATGCGGCAAGGTATTCTTAAATAAAATTTGATAATGGGCGCAAAAATGATTGCCCCTTGCAGGGGCTTGGTTTTTGTACCCAATTTTAAGAATACTTTTGCCTTTTTAGTAAATATCGTGACGGACCGCGGCTTATGTAAGTCGTGTATGTTTCTGTGTGTCCGAAGTCATGATCCCCAGCGGTAAAAGTATTAGCCGCTGGGGATTTTTGCGCCCATTCGGGCCTTGTATGGAGGATAGACATGAACATTATCAATATCGGGATTCTTGCCCATGTAGACGCTGGAAAGACGACCTTGACGGAGAGTCTGCTATATGCCAGTGGAGCCATTTCAGAACCAGGGAGCGTCGAAAAAGGGACAACGAGGACGGACACCTTGTTTTTGGAGCGGCAGCGTGGGATTACCATTCAAGCGGCAGTCACTTCCTTCCAGTGGCACAGATGTAAAGTTAACATTGTGGATACGCCCGGCCACATGGATTTTTTGGCGGAGGTGTACCGCTC